>Ga0136643_10005715_pt1 | contig 17623 bp, 10 predicted proteins | sample TergutLab28metaG_FD_96883 | JGI IMG/M metagenome (GOLD analysis project Ga0136643, IMG submission 96883) | Labiotermes labralis P1 segment gut microbial communities from Petit-Saut dam, French Guiana - Lab288 P1 (version 3) (version 3) | ecosystem: Host-associated > Arthropoda: Insects >... | reverse complement strand
CTCACGAGGCTGAGTGGACCCCGTTCCAGACCCACTACTACTCAGAAAATCTGGTAGCGCCGGGGATCGAACCCGGGACCTCTGTATCTGTAGCCAGAAACTCTGACCACTAGATCACAGAGGTGGTCAACGATAAAAATACTTTTCATATTTTCACACATTCATTCATTCATTCACAAAACCCTGTGTATACTATTGTCGCATCTGTGATTACGTCTGCAAGATGGCGTTTTCTCTTCTGGTTTACCAACTAAAATCGCGTAAACATTCCTTGCTTCTGTACTCAGCGCTGTATATTACACATTCTCTTCGTACTCTTCATTTCATACCCCTAAATTCTGGGCGAAAATCCTCAGTTGCTTATTGTTTATTTCTTAGTTTTTAAATAACAAATAATTGTATATTTGTTAAAGTAAATTCTCTCAACTACATAAGCCTTAGTTAACAGGCAGGCAAATTTTTACATGTTTTGTCTAAACCACCCATACACTCTGATAATCACACGATAACATTATTGCTGAAACTTACCGAACAATCTGCCATCTTCCAGCGGCTCGTCGAACTTCTAGCGCTCGACATCTACGTGACTTGCCAACTCGTGCTGCTACCATAGTCAACGGAAAGTTGTGGAGATACGAATACAGCGAGCTTCAGCATATGGGATCTGTCGGTAATATGAATACCTGCAATTGTGGACATGGAATTTTGTATTACAGGTGGGTCGCCTCGTAGGTGGGAACTATGTGTGGATGGCATGCCCTGCTGGCACATAGGTTAATGTACTGTAGTTATCTGACATTAAATCTTGTACGCAAATAAATAAAAACACAGTGTACACACACACACACACACACACGTACACAAACACGCACGGGCGTATTCCGTATTTTGTATAATTAAAAAAAAACTGCTTGTTTCAATGGTACAGTTTTGTGCCAATGCAGTTTATATCACATAAAACTATACTTTGAGGCTTTAATCAATAATGTATCTACCAAAAATTCTTTCTTCTTTTAACTTCACACTATTAATTAGACAAATATTACGGAGCGGGAGAGTACCAAGACAAAGACCTGCTACACTATCTTAAATTAATGCATCCCGCTGTGTTGGAGAATAAATAAAGGCCGATTAACAACCGTCAAAAACACAGATTTATAAAAATAATAAGTTAATCAGCTACATGTTTCGACTCTCTAGGGATCATCTTTAGTCTCATGTTTGAAACATGTTTCAAATATCTGCCTTATAGATACAACAATGAATGAGGAACTACGTGGACGTTCAGAAAAATATTGTTATGAAAATACAGGTTAGATTTTGTTAACAACTATCCCAATCGTGTAAGGTTGCCTGATGTCCGTATGTAAAAATTAATGGAAATAGTAGCCAACAGATATTGATTCTGTTGATATGCTATGACACTACTATATCCTGAGGGACAACGGACTACACCACACGCCAAGAAAATTGGACCTAATTTGAAAGAAATGTTTACATGTTGTGCTGCAATTATTATATTCCGGAAATTTATATAAGCAGTATAGTTTTCTTTCCTAGGCATATCTAGAAGAATATAAGGAACATAATATAAAGTGCTACAAATCTATACTTTGTGTGCATAACGCAGGTGAATCAACCGGCTCGCAGACCGTATGGATCTCGATTCAATTCGTTTGGGAAACCGTGAAACTTTTCAAAACAACCCGTGAATATTAGCCAAATATTACGATTTTAAATTGAAACGTCCGATTGTATAACTTCGTAAAGCTTGCTGTCAAAATGCTCAGCGGAAATTCGCTTTTTTTTTAGGGTTACCGTTCGTAAACAAACAAACGTCAAACGCGCTGGCTGCATGACTGCTCTGTTATTGGGACGGATGAATTACATGCTGACAAAGGAAATACATTTGAGCAGGCGAGTTTAACCTTGCAGTTTATCGCGTTACAGGTGTTGTAACATATCCGTGCTCGTATAAATAATCAATAATCAATATTAGCCAGTTGCATTCAGTGAAGACTACTGTTTATATACTCCAATGTACTGTATGTTTAGTAACATTGTTGCCATTCAACTAACATTTAAAAATAAACCCAACAGTGTTAACACGGACACCATTACATACTATAAAATATAAGGTACTTCAAGTTATAAACCAGATGCGACTTAGTAGGGACAATCAAAATACTCTTTCTCGAATCTAGTAAATATTCTGGTCTTTGAAGTCTCGTACTATCAAGTACAAAACAAGTTCTTCGTGTGAGATAACTTTCTGTTTGGAAGAATGATAAAGAAATATATCTAATAGTTTTTTTTGTGTGTTTCAAAAACTGGTTCATTTGTAGTGTCATACAATAATCCTTTTAAGAAACATATCTGAACTTAAGAAAGATGAAGGTTTTAATATACAGGAAAAAACTGCGATTTTAAAGAACATTATTATTTGTGTTTAATCAAACATGATGAAAGTGATTATATCAAGGAGATACTTGAGGTGCGCAGCATATACGGGGGAGGCAACAAATGCGTACCTAACTATATCCCAAAATCCCAGAAGAAAGAGAAGACTTAGACGAAGCAGGCCTAGATTACAGAATAATATTAAAGTGGATCTTAAAAAAATAACTTGTGCGGATATAAATTGAAGTGATTTTGGTACGATAAAATAAGTGTTGTTTTCTTAAAGTGTAAAACCCTTTGAGGTTCACAAAAGTAGGGAATATGATGAAAAAATTGAGCAATTATAGACCTTTCAATGAAAACACTGTATGTATGCATCAAATTCCACGGAAATAGTTTGTGAATTTTCAGCGGGTAACATGTTTTTGTTGTCGTACATTGTTAAAAGAGATTTGAATAAGCGTGACGGAATATCACCTCTTAGGAGAGCCTCAAAGACACGCAGAACAAATAGTAATGAAGCATTTGTATAGTGTCTACGAAGTGTTTTCATAGACCAGTCGCGTCAATACAAAATAAGAAGCATACGGATCGGAAAACGTAACCCAGCGTCAGTCTTCGTCTACGTCAAAAATCACATCAGACGACTCATTATATTCTGTCCCTTTAGTTATCCAATACAGTTCTGAAAACATTTATGGCCTAATCCTCTTTATGTCAGGTTTGACTTTGCATCGAAAAATACGTAAAGGAGAAATATATTACTTTAAATTTCCATGTTTATTTAGACATGACCGTCATTTGTTAGCTGTAACGAAAACTTCCATTTTAGAAGGTTTTTAATTTAAGTGCGGCTTCTGTTGTGACTTTTGCACAGAAATATATTCCTTACTTTGCAAAGTAGATCTTATACATACGTTTCTTCACGTTTTCTTCAATTTCAAAATTTCTCTAACTAATTCCTCCTTAGAGACCCGAGAATCTTTCCAACTTCCTCATTAATGGCTTTAAAATAACACAGTATTTATCTAAGGATTTCACTGTAACCTGTCGAGGACTTGTATTTAAAGAAGAGATAAATTTATTGCACGTGTTTTAATTGAACACATAGAATATGTTTTTCATATATCCCCCTCCCTAAATATGCGAGAAAACTTACTGTAATTATTTGGGAATAACAAATTAAATTCGGATTCTCTCAATGCGGAGAATATCACAGTTGTTTCAACGAATTCGCATACTAAAGCTGCAGCTTTTCACTGGTCTGATGTTCTTTTACTCAGCACCTTTATCTCATTCATTTTGCGAAGAGAAACAAATTAGTTTCTGGCAAACGTCTCGGATATATTCTTGAGCTATTCGTAAAGTTCAAAGGGATCCATGAAGTTCCTACATCTTGTCTTGAACTTACGTCACAGATATATATAATAAAAAGTCACACGGCATTTACAGTTTGGTATGCTGTCTGCCGGAATATATTAGCTATTAACAGCCTGAGATTTAATTCGTTTCCGAAAGATTTAGATACTTTATTATTAGCGCCGTTTGTTTTAGGCCTAGAACTAGAAGTTTCATTTACTTTGGCCTTACTTCATTAGCACAAAGAAGTCGACTGCAGAATAGGAAATAAACGCTTATGTTGTTTGCTGACTAATGTGCCTACTAAATAAGAATGTTCATATCTTCCTGAAAGTTTCAAACGAATATAAATCTAATGCACCTATGAATTAGAGCGCCGTCTGAATAACAGAATGAAACACACGGAGGTAATCAAAGGTTCCACAACACAACCACTATCCAAGTCTGTAATAACTTTCTACTCTATAATTATCATGTAAAGTGTTTCCTGCTTCTACGTATATGGAAATATTATTCACCGTGTTCTGGGATTTAAACGATAAAGCTAATGTGTTTAGAAAGTGCAATCTCCAGCGTTACAGCCTTCAATACTTTTATTTTATGTACATGGTTCGCTTGCGTTTTTGGCATCTGCGTTACAATATCCTGTAATATATAAAATTATTTGTTTACGGCCATTCAGAACACCTGCTGGCGAAATACAGAGGACAATATATGATCGTGATATCGTGTTGTACCAGGTCTAATAATTACTGCCTCAAAGGAAAAAATTCGCTTTAGTACAGAATAACATAGAAACGTACTAGTGGTAGGTAATACAAATACAGATAAAAATTAAATGTAAGATACATACATTTGTTATAATATTTTCGACGCAATCCGAGGAATAGCGGACGCCATAATGTCCTCCTGATTCTTTTCGGTTCGGTAAAAGAATAAATTATGGGATGAATGCGTGCAATTAACAAAAAATTAAATAAATAAATAAATAAATGAGCTTAATGAATAATTGGCTAGGTAACCGACTACTCAGCAGGTTAAAGGTAAAAGGTAAAGGTAAATTTTACAATATACCTCTCATAAAAACACGCAAAAGTAGTAGAGTTATGGTTCTGTTCTTTCTTTAACCTCGACGGTAGAGGGTGGCGCCTGTTCAACGCCACACCCCTGCGGCTGTACATATGGGAAAAAGACGCGAACAGAAGGCTGGGTGGGTTCACGTGGCCGGTCTGGACGCGTAAGTAAAATCTATCCACTACCGGGATTCGATCTCAGGACCGTGAGTCCGTAGGAATTCGCTAGGATGATGAAACCATCCCGGTCCACTTACCAGAGTGGAAGAACTTCTTGGAAAGTTATCAGTTTGTTGGGGTAAAATATATGCCTAACGCTTCACTACTATAGTCCGCCGGTGGACCTAATCTTACGCCACTTCAGGCCTCACTGTTATTTCCTCCGAGACAAAGGTTTACAACACACTCCCTTACAATTGTTACAATATAAACCAACAAAACCCGTGCATATTTTTTTCGTTTACATTGTATAAATTGTATCATAACGCAAGGAATGTAAAATGTAAAAAATAAAAACCACTCTCATCCATAACAAGACAATTGGTCCCTTTCCTTCAGGTTTTCTGACCGCACCATTGACTGCATTTCCTCATTTCACCAAGTCTATTTCCCGCTCATCTCCCAGTACTTTATTTTATCACTCTAATAATATCAGGTGACGTACAACAATTATAATTATCCTCTTCGCGTTATATTTTTTAAGTTCAATGCAGTTTGTGACGTCACTGAGAAGAATTTATTCTGTACTACTGTACCCAGCGTATCTCGTGTAGTAAGCCTACAGAGGGAATCAAACCAAACAAGATGCGTAATTGTGACTAAGATACTGGAAAATTTAACGTCGTAGTTATGCAAAAAAACGTTAATTTCTTGATAGGATTAAGTGTTGGAGTCACTGATTGTGCTAAAGAAGTGAGCGATTCCACTGATGAAACGTTATTAAATAAAAATTAAAACCAAAGCATGTTTTCGGCTAAGATGTGGAATTCTCTGATCAGATAATCTCGGAAATCAACAGAATTATTAGGGATGGTCATCATTGCCATAGTATTTCTTTTATACTTTCTATATTTAACCGTCAATTAGTTATTTTCTAGAAACGGAAAATCGAAAATATTGCTGTTGAGTCTTCGCCAGTAGGCGGTATCTGGTCAAATGAGCTGGAATGCAGAGAAAATATAAGAATTTAAAAATTTTCCATCAGTTTTTACTTCTTTTTATACTGATATAGGACTTCAAATTATCAATTATGCGATCACGATGTTCCAAAAGCAATGGGAAAAAAGAGTTAATTTTCTTTCGAGCAGCCGTCAGACGATCTTATGTGTTATGCGTCGAGCCGCACTTTAAGGGGCGAAAGGTGAACGCCTCTGCCTGAGTCCGTGCTAACAAACAAACAAACAAACAAAAAATTCACTGTAGCAATGGAAACCTATTATATCGCTACAAATAATACTGGTTGATTAATTAACGAACTACGTTTTTTCCCCCAAATGAACATTTTTTTAAAGTTGTTTCCACTAATAGAGTTTATTTAGCATTTACTTGGTTTAGAAAATGTTAATTTTGACTAACAGCCAATAAAGCTGTGGTAGTAACTATGGCTATTTTACAGCTCTTTCCTATAAAGAATGAGGGAAATATCAATTAGCGTAGAAAATGTTTCGCTAATACTGGAATCAAGCATAACTTCCTGATATCAGATTGCATTATAAGAACAAATGAAATAAACTTTGGAAAACAAATCATTGTGTCGTAAAACTATTGAAATGAAGCAAAAGCTCTGACAAATGGTGAACGTGGTTTGGTACTGCCTGGATGATTACATTTTCGAAACCTGCTCAAGAGAATTTTATTCTGAGGCTGCTTGTTAAATGTTGGGTGAACACGTTCTCTTCATTTCATTTCTTTCACTACATTTAACTTGCTCACGCCCTTTCTGCAATCGAAATCGTCACTTTAACACCAGATGTTGAGCCGTCAACAAGTGTGTCACAACATTTTGGAGTAATGTTAGCAATCTAAAATAATCTTCTTCTGAAGTTTTTTTAAAGAAAGTTTACACCTTTCCAATAATCTGCTTGTAGCACAGCCCCAAATATAGCATCCATAGCCCAAATCAAAACTTTGTTTATGTGTATGCTACCTTGCTAATCATTTTACTAATGCAAATAAATGCAGGCTTTAATTACTATAGTTAACTTGATACAGTGTGTGCCGGGTTGCTCAGTCAGTATAGCGACTGACTAAGGGCTGGACGGTCCGGGATCGAATCCCGATGGGGACGAGATTTTCAACCCGTCCAGACCGGCCCTGGGGCCCACCCAGCCTCCTCCACAATTGGTATCGGGTTTTTTTCCAGGGGTAGAAGCGGCCGGGGCGTGGGACCCACCCCCTTCTAGTGCCGAAGGTCCTAGAAAAGAATAGAGCTATACCTCTACTCACCCTAAGGGCCTGCGTGGCCTATAAAAAGGGTGAAAACCTACATACATGAAACAGTTATTTGTACGAAAGGCCGTTAACTGTCGGCCAGTAATTCTGATAGCTTTAAAAATTCATTATCTCAGCATACCAACTACAAATAATGAGAGATTAGCAGTTGAAGTGTTCAGGACATTAGAACATCAACTGTCGGCTTGGAATGTAGTCATTCTGAGTTAAGTTTTCCAAATATCAACTTACTATAACGATCTTGCAACTTAGGATGGAAAAGGAAATTATCTTATAAATTATTATGGAATGAGTACACATCAGTAAACCTGCTGCTCACTGCCATCCAACTGGGAAAATTAATGGCTCCAGCTCCGGAAAGTTGACGAATACTGGAACATCCAGTCAAAGGTGTCACCTTGGGTCACTGAAATATGACAGGACTCAACATGCAAAGGGGGAATTCAACCCCAACAGACTAGAACACCAAGTTCGTACTGCTCAAGTAGGGCTTGTATAAGCAAATTTTGTCCCCACCATTACAGTGTTGTGTTTCATGGTAGGAACTTAGCACTTAACAACTTCGATTAAAATAAAAGGCGAGCCAAGAAATTACTCAGCCATTTACTTAAGTAAAGTACATAATTATAAGAACTTAAGCGGTTTGCTAAAACCACATCACTTTATCATTGTGGTCAGCGTTAACTTGTTCCTGTAGCTAAACTTAAGCGCCGGACAGAGTTTCTATAACGGAATATTGCAATTTCAAATTCAATACTTATTTAATAAAGTAAGACAGGAAAAAAATAGCTTAGGTTCGAACGCTAAACATTCATTTTGTGATAGCGAAATTAATAACAGACTTAAAGAAGTATTTTTCCTTCTCTGTTGTTTTATGGCTGGAAGGGTTTACGTACAGCTAATCATATTCTGGTTATGAATGACGAATTTGGAAATATTTTCAAAAGTACGGCCCTAATCTGTAAAGATAGCATTCCAAAATTTGCCTACACGAAATAGCAAGAAACAAAATCCTTCCAAGAAAATTGCCGCTTTACAGACTTTAAATGGGAAACGAAACTCATTGAACATGAATCAAAAAGTCCTAAATGATGCAAAGTGATTATCCTTAAAAACACATACACTGTTTTCCTGCTAGTGTCTTGTGATAACTTTAATCTTTAACAGTCTTATTACTGGATCAAACGTGCATTTATTACAATGTCTTTAACCCAACGGGTACTTCATCTACTTCGAGGCAGAAGCCTAAAATCACACATATATGGGTACATTTTTAAACAAGTATATTTTATATTTATATAAGTAAGCTGTTACTAATATATGGACATCGTTTTCGTCCACACAACTGAGCATAAACAGATAAATGTATATGCTGCTTTAAAGCGCTTCTTAATAATTAATTTACTAATTTAAAGATTATTATAATCTCTTCTTAAATCAAAACCACGTTATGTTGCTCATGCACGCCTGTCATTCAATTTAGTGCACCGTCTGGTTTGGACATCTACAGTCTGATACGATCCGCGTTTTAACAGTGACTTCCTAGAAATGTACGGTTGTATGCCCACTGCCCACGGTATTAAGTATCGTCACATCTCTCGCCGGATAGTTATAATTCTGTATCACGGTTACGGATTGGAAACACAAATACCTGCAAATGTGTGCACAGCTCACAGACTTCATCTGCTTAACTACAACATTCCGGAATGTGGAATTGTACATGTAGTGGCTTCAGCTGCTTCTAAATTCTCAGCTGTAAGGTACAACCATTTCTCATGACATTAAAGAGAATTAGAAGATTGAAACAATCAGTAAAAACAAGAATATTTGAGAGTTGTAAGAAGGTATAAACTAATTTAAGAAGGTCTGGCAATGTAGAAGTAACTTCCTAGAGTCTTGATACAGCCATTCCGTTGTGCTTACAATAGTACAATAATTTATTCAGTCAATAATAATTAATATTAAACATTTGGTTTTTTTACATGTTTCGGTTCACTGAACCATCCTCAGGTCAATTTCTCAAAACACAGTCCTGGTGCATTCAGCCAAGTTTTTAATATTGATTACCAATACGTGTTGTGTTATTAACTGTATAAATTATTGTATACCTTCCTAGAGGACGATAAACGATGATATATTTCTAGATTAGCAATTTATTTTGAGCAAGTAGAAGAACTGTTTCTATTAGTCATTAATATTACCTTACATGAGATAAAAGAAGTTAAGCAGAACGTAGCACATAAGGCTCAGCTGGTAGCCTGAGTCTCCTTGTTTCGACTTTTATAATTCTATAAAGAAAAGACAAAAATCGCCAGATATTATTTAAATTTTATGTTCGTGGGACCGTGCATCGCAATTCTATGTCAATAAATGTCCAACAAAATGCAACTACACACAGTTTGTTTTATCTGTAAACTGCTCTAAATGTTTCCGGTGGTTTCTCCACCCATCATCAGGAACACAAATAACTGTATCTACAGCATCTGGTACTAGTCAGCCGTTGATGCTACCTGTCGCTATCGTGGGGGATAGCGACAGGTAGCAATAACGGTTGACTAGTACCAGATGCTGTAGATACAGTTATTTGTGTTCCTGATGATGGGTGGAGAAACCACCGGAAACATGTAGAGCAGTTTACAGATAAAATAAACTGTGTATAGTTGCATTTTGTTGGACATTTATTGACATATTATGTAAATTGTTACAACACATAAAAGTATAGAATAGAGACATAAAATTTAATAAAATTCTTTTCAGAAATTTGGCGTATAAAATTTTAAGATAGACATATATATTTTACTAATACACGTTATTCCTTCATTATGCATTTATTTTGCACGCCCCGCACAGATAGGAAGATAACATTCAGCACATGTGTTTACACGAACATTTAAAATTCATACTTCATGATGTTCCGGCATGAGAAGTGAAGCTGAATGAATGTATTTTAAAAACTTTTATCAGCTTCGACGTCTGCAAGCAGTAACTGCATAAGGTATTTGGATCGATGTTGATTCATGAACAACAGACCTATATTATTCGAATGCCAAAATAAAAAAAAGATGTTAGTTTTAGATAAATTGATGTTCTACGGTATAAAACGAAACTGAGATAATATAGACGGTTGTACACAGACAACGTATTCAAAGAAGGGGGTGCTATTCACCTAAGGTTTAATGAATTGGCTCGGAATGTACTGTGGGACGTAAACTTAATGAGAAATTGAAACTAGCTACACATCACGTTCCATTTTCATTTGGCCCAGCAACTTGCCATATGTTTTGTCATTGGAACCTGGTGTATGGTACGTTCAAGTCAGGATTGCAATCTCTCTACCCTTTCTGGCAAAACTCAAACAAAATAACAATATCTGTCCGTCACATCTTGTATATTTCTACAGAAGTGGCTAGACGGTTGGACCTTTTCCTCTCGAACTGTCCTTCTGTGTATTCTGTCCACGTCTATAAAAACACAAGAACGCTCAAATTGGAACATGCTGCAGGAGCAGAAGAAGAAGACGACGACGACGACGACGAGTAGGAAGAAGAAGGAGGTGAAACTGAGATAGAGACGAAAGTTGAAGTCCGACCCCGCCACAGCCAGAGTATATATAAGGTTTTGAAAGGAGATGAAAGACAGACAACTCAGAAGTATATGTAACTTTCTTGCTTTTTCTATTTTATCCTATTTTTGCTACTGGCTCAATTCCCACAACGTCAACCCATCCCAAAACACCACCATACCCTCTAACCTCCTTCATGCTTGCAGCCCTCTGGGCTAAGTTTCTCTTAGAGGTCCAGTCAGCCGCTGATCAGCACTTCTCTTTGCAGTATCCATATTGCTGCAGCCAGCCAAAGATTGCATTGACCTTCCTTCTCACGATCCTACTCTATTCTCCAGAGAAACGTCCCAGTCCTAAACTTTTTACCTTTCAACTCCACTTGTTCTCCACACTTAAAGTTCATCACAACCTTTTCACCAACATGACTGTCGTGCTCTTCCTTCATCTTCGCATTCTAGCTTCTACAAAGATGTTTCGCACCTTTTCTCTCCCCCATCCCACGTCTCTGTTTCTTACTTAAACTTGCTGACTTGTGACTAAGAACATGTTTGACACGTCTCCTGAAAGACAATAAACTGCTGAGCGACGAACTGGCTCTGGAAAACAAAGGAAGGCTTCTAACTAATGCAGACAGTGGCTTATTATTCCACATCAGAGGAACAATTTTAAAACTCTTCTGTTTTAATTCCGCACGTATGAAGAAACTGTAGCAATTCTGCCAACTTTTTGGCCTGTTACAATAACCTAGGTTTACTTCGGTGGAATCAGAATATATATTCTTCCTTTTTGAGATCAAGATAAATATACCCCCATTTGCAATTTCGGGTTTGCATGTCTTCCTACATATCTGCAAAAGTTTAGAGTTCAAATTCCCTCCACCCATATTCCCGTACAACTTCGGTTCTTGTGGAGCCAAATGCCTCCATCTGACTCATTCTTAAGAAGTCTTCACTTTTAATGCCAAAAAAGCACAGAACGATTTACAGCCTACAAACATTCATTGATGAAATAGAAAAGATACACTTTAACATTATTTTCACAATCATGCCTCGGAACTTCCAACTTATTTCCTTCTTTCCGAATTTCCAACTAAAGTCCTGTAGGCCTAAGACTGTCTCTTCCACAAGACTTCAACAAGTAATTTTCCTTGATATCATCACCTCCAATAATGTATGAAAGAATAAATGTTGTATGTGATAGACATAAGATCGACTGAAAGACTTCTCGTTTCTGCAGCTCTCCAGCTAGGATACAAATGCGGACGGTAAGGACGTTCGTGGTTACGGCACAGTCAAGGGCTGTCAATATGGAATTTGTTCACCTTGTGGAAGAAGTTTCGAAAATAAATTAAGGAGTCTAATTTCTCGTAAACTTTGCGACGCCCATTCAAAAGAGTTGAAATGAGTGTGACAAAAGTTATATAAATGAGTGAAACTGAAAATTACGAAAAATGTGGAATTGTAGGTTATCACAGCGGCGTTTCGGAGGATTCAGTTTTTCTGTTATGTGCAACTGTGTGTTTGAGTTAGTGGTTTTTCGACGTTTCGTAGGAGTGTTATGCCTTCGTCTTCGACGGTTACGGAGAACTGCCAGCATCACTCAGAAAGACAACGAAACTAGCGACACTGTGTCGCTTCCCATAAAACTTTAAACTTTATGTTAGTTCGAGTGCGACGACAGGAGATTCGTCCGTTACAATTATTCGCTTCACATTTATGTTGGTTGTTTTAAGAAAGATAAAAAACTGCGATATGAAATACGTAGATGTGTTCACACTGCATATGTGTAAGCAATTTCAAACTGATAGATAAAACGGTTCGCCAAATAATGACTTAAGTGGGACACTGGTTAGATTAACTGAGGTCAATTTTTATGCGCATTCGCGCAACTATTAGCCTTGTCACGTCTGTCTGTCTATTTCTCTGTCTGTCTGTCTGCCTCTCTGTCTTCTGTCTGCCTGTCTGTCTGTCTGTCCGTCAGCATGGAAAAACGCGGCGCCCTCTGGACGGATTTTCATGGAATTTTATATTTGAGTATTTTTTGAAAACATGTCGAAAAAATTAAAGCATCATTACAATCTGACAAGTATAACAGGTGCTTGACATGAAGCTCGATATACATTTTTCATCATACCACGGCCAGTTCTCCTTAAAATGGGAAATATTTCCGCCGAGAGTTGTACAGAAAATCAAAACACACATTTTATTCTCAATAACTTTTCCTCGAAGATAGTGCCGTTTATGAGATAATGTGCAAAGATATTCCAGAGTCGGGACAGACCACAGATGACAATATGGCGCAGGCGAATTTCACGCTGGATACCTAAGGCTACAAACACAAACTCATAATATGTGATAGTTACAGATTTTCCACGGTAACAATGGTTTCCCGAACGCGCCTCAATATTAAGTTTTACGTAAACACATTGCCTGCTTTGTTCTCTTCAGTCCTTTCTTGTATTTTTCAGAATTAGTTTCTTAAATTAAGCACTATAAATTTTCTACAATTTTTTCGATTCAATGTTCACTACAAACCTAATCTTTTGATGCTACACAACGTGGTTCACCACTGATAGTGCCTTTAAATAACTTACCACAGCAGTGTACTGAGGTATTTAAATCTATCACGTGGTAGTAGTAGTAGTAGTAGTAGTAGTAGTAGTAGTAGTAGTAGTAGTATTGCCGGTCCCAGTGGCCGCGCGGTCTAAGGCGTAAGTCTGCGGCCGCTCGCCTGCTGAGATGGTGGGTTCGAATCCCACCAGGGGAATGGATGTTTGGTGTGAGTGTTGTGTGTTGTCAGGTAGAAGTCTCTTCGACCAGCTGATCACTCGCTCAGAGGAGTCCTACCGACTGTGGTGCGTCTTTGTGTGTGATCTATAAACCTCGTGAATCAGGAGGCCATGGCCCAATGGGGGCTGTCGCGCAAAAAAAAAACAGTAGTAGTATTACCAAACAAACTAAAACAAACAAATACCAGTAAGCCCTACAAGAATACAATACTACCCCAACTGAAAATAAACAACATTAGTGTTTTGCCATTGGAAACGTTTGGAACTTAATGCACTTTGGTATTATTGACAGGAGAAAATTAGAATAAGATGGCGATTACTTAATCACCGATACGAAAGACAACAAATCGGTTAATTTGTTGGGGGCATGACACTAGAGGAAAATATAAAACTGACTCGTGGCGGTTTAGGAAAGGGACATACACAACGAATCAAATCACGGTGATCCCATTGAAAATACACAGCTCCATTACGAGTGAGGCAGAATGCATTTCTTCTTGAGATATTTATTTATGTATGTGTGTCCGCATTCATATATGTATGTACCACATTCTTACATGTAGCTAGAGGCCTTGCGATACCACTTCTCTATTTATGATGGCCTACCAGATGCTAATAATTTAAATTTCGTATTTAACTATGCACTGGAAAGACCAGCAAGTGGAATTCATGCAGTGTGAAGAAGGAAAAGAATTTTGTGTGAACTTGGCGTAGACAAGTTTATTCAGATTGATATATGTTACTTTATCAAACAGAGTCAAATGGTGGAAGTTTCGCAGGATTTACACGTTCCACAATTAAATTCGGTTTTATGAGACCTTCGCGAACACGCTCAACCGACTAAAGACACGTTGGTTTAATCACCTCCTTCGTTCGTAAGACAGTGTAGTGTCAAATGAACTCAAGCGTTAGTTTGCTAAGAACGAGTTTATGTTTTGCAGGATGACAAGTTCGCGCAGTCTCTCAACTGCAATGTAACAACTACCCTCTACACGTGTACAAATATAATGCCAAGACCATAATTTTACATGCTCTGAAACAACCATGCAGATATTTTTGATGTTTTGTTGGCCTTGCATCTCAGCATAATCTTAGTAATTAACCAACTTAATGCACAAATTCTTGTTTTATAATAAGTTTATTAAATGCCTCTACATGTTTCGAGAAATATTGTACTCACCATCAGGAGGTCAAAATTGTATTATACAGCATCTGGTATCATCACACTGTGTAGGTGGCCGTCCGGTGTGTAGTTGCGCACCGGACGGCCACCTACAGAGTGTGATGATACCAGATGCTGTATAATACAATTTTGACCTCCTGATGACGAGCACAATAGTGCTCGAAACATGTATAGGAATACAATAAACTTATTATAAAACAAGAAATTGTGCGTTAAGTTGGTCAGTTACTAAGATCACCTTCCAGGATGTCACATTTATGTCAGATACGATGGTGCTGCCTTTATGTCTTAACATGATGGCGTTCACGTAGGTGTGCGTATCATCGTCTTGAGTTGTCTCCTTATCGGTAAGACAGAAATAATGTGGACTGCTTGAATAAAATACTGGCTATCAGTTAAAAAAGAATCAAGCAGATTTCGGGAAAAGACGGTATTTATTATCTCAAGTGCTTTTCGCATTTGTTACTTTGTTATAATTCTTTATTTTACAGATTGTAATGGGTTGACCACACAGTTACGTCTTCGTGTGTTTGTCCCAGTATTTGTTGCCGCGTCATTACTCGGTCGTCACTTTCGTTTGTTAATGTGAATGATGCCACTGGTAACGTTACGGAAGAGGAAAGTTAGTAAGTTTGAGCCACTTCAAACAAACACTTCCGAGATACACGGCTTTCAAAATTGATTATTTTAATATAAAACTTTCCGTTGTGTTTCAATACTCAAAATACTAGTTTTCTTCGGTCTAAAAACAACAATATCAAACATTCATCAGCGCCCTAGTATGGTTGCAGGTTTCGTTCTTTTCTAGACCATCTTCAGGCGAATATTTTCCAGTAGAAAGTAAATCGGTGCACACTATATATTATGGGATCCCATACTGTTTGCAGGGTGTGCGTAAAAACAATTATAAAATTTGTTAAGCTTAAAAGACAATTGAATAGTGAATTTTTAAGTTTCAAACAATGTTCAATGGTGTTCTAAACTTAAAAAAAACTTATATTTGTTTTAAGCACATCCTGTAAATACATGGGATCCCATAATATACAGTGCACAGCGATTATATCTTCTACTAGAAATTACTGTCCTGAAGATTGTATAGAAAAGATCGAAACCTATAACCATGCTAGGGTGCTGATGACTGTATGATACAGTTGTATTTCGGCAGAATAAAACTATAATATTTTGAGTTTCAAAGTTCAGAAAGTTAATTCACGTTAACCCAGAAGAATACTGGGATATTATGTACCATATTGTCCGACTCTAGGAGAATGTGTAACAAATTCCCTGAATCTGCCATGTTATGCAACACATTATGCAACATATTATCCGAAACTGAGCTATAATGTAACATATTTTCTGACCCTCCCCTCCTCTGTTAACACACGATGGAATCACACAAATTATCACATTTCATCAAACACTACACTACTTGTGCAGTATAGGAGAAAAACAGAATAACGCCATAAAATAAGCAATCTTGAAAGTAAATAAACTTCCAAGAATTTTTGTATACCTTCCTCACGGTGACATGTGATTGAAAACGACAAAACAAGTGTCTTTGAAGGGCGAGTCCAGGAAACATTTCGACCTCTTACAGGCATTAGAGAGGAATTCTGTTATACGTCCCAAGTGCACGAAAGTCTACGAACACCACGAATTTCAGGACTGATCTTAATATCAACATGGCTACAACAAGACAGCTATTTGTGCATAAGTACAAACAAGAATTCAGGTAATGTTCATTTTACATAATCGTCGTGTAACCAACGCTAAGCGCCAACACAGATAAAAATAAAGCCTGATCTAACGTCTATGCTGACAGAATGAGTTGGACTGTTCACCAGAGAGCAGCGTAAACCCATCGGAAACTTCGTGACGAAGTGGATTCCCCAACACTTTATACGTTAAGCCCAGTGTTTGGACAGTAATGAAGAGGACCAGTTCGTCTGGGCTCTTGTAGAATATGCAACATGACATTTGCATTAGGGCAACCAAATCAAGTGTCAATAGTGTAATTCTATAACAGCGACCAGTTATCCACGCATTCTGTTCCTTCAGTATGGCCCAACGTTATCCTGTAGGTTTCAGTTGTTTGTGTACTAACGCCGAGCGCTAGTCACTTTACACCAACAGTCAGAAACTCTCATGCTTTGTGCTCCCCATTTAGCAGATTAGTGTGCTTGCCTGCACACCAAGATGTAGTCCAGATCCCTGTAATGAGCCGGCTTGCCCAGCATCTCTCATTTGTCCTCTCATGGATCACCGTATATGAGATAAACAGGAATAGTGATGAGACAAGTATCTTACCCAGTGGCTAGTTGCTGTAAATTCCTACTTCATGCCAAGAACTTTTACGAAAAGCAAAAGAGTGACCCATGCTTAGAAAAGCAATAAAATATTTTTAGTGCTTTTCATTACTAGAAGACTACTACAGTGAAGGAGGCTGTTTCGAGGCCGCAGAATATTGCACAATAAGAAATTTCTTCGTGGTATTTTTACCAAACATTATTAGACTGATCAGATCAGGGAGGAAGAAATGGTAGAAGCATGTAACATTTACGGAATAAAAAAATACTTACAAATTTTTATCGGTAAATATGTGAGGAAGACGTTTGGAAGGCCTAGTTGTATATTTCAAGATAAAATTAATCTTGATAATAGGTTAGGGTACTGAGAAATGAATTGATTGGAAAGGTACAAGTACTACAGACTGGATTTTGTGGACACTGAAATAAATCAACATTTTTTTTAACCTGGAAGGTTGTTCGTTTCTTAAGATTGACACTTTCCAATACAGATAGACAATT
>Ga0136643_10005714_pt1 | contig 17625 bp, 9 predicted proteins | sample TergutLab28metaG_FD_96883 | JGI IMG/M metagenome (GOLD analysis project Ga0136643, IMG submission 96883) | Labiotermes labralis P1 segment gut microbial communities from Petit-Saut dam, French Guiana - Lab288 P1 (version 3) (version 3) | ecosystem: Host-associated > Arthropoda: Insects >... | reverse complement strand
GCTGCACCGCTACGATAGTGACTTTGCGAAAAGTAGGTTTCGACGGCAAATGCGCGCTGCTCGTTGGACCACACCATCTTTACGGCTGGGGAGTGTTGTAACGGGAACTCCCCAACTACCTGCACCTTTCGAGCCCAACCCCACCCTTCTACGGCCTCCCCTCCCTTCACAATGCCCTACTGAAAGTAGGGAGGATATTTTGCTCCATCCTGTAGCATCGATTATTTAAATGCTTGTTGTGATACAAAAATGACAACAGCAAGCTCAATGTAATTTCATCGGAGAAAACAATTGGCAGGGGAATAACAAGTTCAGAAAAAAAAATTGTTTCTCACAACAATATTCTCTAGGTGTGGAGAGCAAATCTCCACTAAATCTGCCCATACAGAGAAACAAACAGACAGCCCTGTCTCTACATCCACAGTCGAGCCACCCACCAAATTATTTCCCGCCGTGACCCATAAACCGAGGAAATGGAAAGTTGTTACTGCTTAGAACGCGAGTTCGCGACCCTGTAAGGATTTCTGCTGCACACCTACTCGGAACACAAGCGACATTCATGCTACTAGAAGTATCACGGTCGACTCTACACACTACTGCAACCAAAAATCAAAAGAGCTTTTGAGGAAAATACGCCGCTGCCTTCACTGGGGTTTGAGATAATACCTATTATTTAAAACAATTCTAAGTAATAACAAGTGACTTGTTTGTATTATGATGCCTTAGACGATCCAGGTGGCCTGCGGCCGCTCGATTGTTAGGATTGCGGATTCGAATCCCGCTGAAAGCATGGATGTTCGTCTCTTGTGTTTGTTGTGTGTTATGTAAGTTGCGGCCTCTGTGACGAGCTGATCATTAGTTCAGAGGAGACCTGCTGGGTGTGTGTATGTCTAAATGTGTGTGATCAGAACCTCAGCAATGAGGCGACCTACGCCCGAGTTGGGCTGTTGCGCTCCATAAAAGCGTTTTAGAACTGAATTTAATAAGTAGGACACATAAATACAAACAAGTGTACAGTTCGCGCTTTTAAAATATTAACGTCAATAAGCTACGTAAATATGCAAAGAATTTCTCTTCTTATCACTTCTGTATTTGCAGCAACGTTGAATACCTCGACCGCTTCACTAGCTGTTCACACAGTCATGTCAATTGCACTGGGGCTAGTCTGATCAATTCACTATCCACTCACGTACACTGCTAAGGGAAATCGCTGTAGCGACAACCTTCCATTACTTTGCGGAGATTTCTCTATGCTAACACCAAGGTCAAACTTTTTATTGGTATGATATGCAGTATTTAGGACACAGGCTTGTGATAATGGGTCAAGTTCACTGAAGCAAAAGGAATAGAGGTGGCAGGTAGGTCGTTTGCAGACTAACCTCTGTGCTGAACGCAAATTATATTTTCGAGAAAAGCATTAGGACTTCCGTAACTTCGCATATTATGCTGTCAAGTCAGAATTTAAGCCCCTATTTCCTGTCCTTCTACAAAGATTTCTCAGAATAAATTTCTGTAGTGGTAGGAATTACGTAATGGCGAGCTTAAGAGCATTCATTTTCCACGAAGTATTCACAGGACGATTAATTCGATTGTATGATTTGAGTACGACCTGTAACATCCATTGGGAACATTAAAAAAATTGTAAAAAATTTAAGTCGGAAATTATGAAGGAAAGAGACAGCTTAAGATATTTGAAAGTAGATGGAAAAATAGGATTAAACTGAGAATTATAATCTTTGCGAGATATTAAGTTCTCATTCTCCCTTCGCTAAAACGCCCAATCCGGTCCGGGTCCCGCTCGACTTTCTGTTCAAGAGAACCGGAGATTCTTTCACCAGGAGTAAAGCAGCCTGAGCCTGAAGTTCACAACTCAACTCCATTTAGTGCCTCTATTCCACTTATGTCCTCGTGGCCTGGACGTGACAACTTTACAACGATGTTGATGTAGACTCTCTTCTGCTGGGAGGTGTCTCTAGGCCAGAAGATCTCATTCTTCGCAGGCGAGCAACTAAATTCAATTTAACGATTTCATCATAATAACATATTTTTTATATTTGAACAGAAAAATGAAATTAAAAACACTACACTAACTAACCAACTAATTGACTAACTCCAATGAGCAGAGGCCTTCCTGGGAAGCTAACAGGACCTCAGCCAGTCACGAAATTCCCGAAATGTTATGGAACCCAAAGCTTCATTACCGCATTTACAACCGTCCGCCACCTGTCCCTATCCTCAGCCAGAGAATTCCAGACCAGGCCTCCACGTCTCACGTCTTGAAGATCCATTTTAATACTATCCTACCTTCTAAACCTAAGTCTTCCTAGTGGTCTCCTTGCCTCAGGTCTCTCCAGCCAAAACCCTAGCTGAAAGATTTAGATATGTAAAGTTCTCAGCAATAATGCGTGTTAGCAAGTACATGTTGCTTACTTTCGATTTACTTCTTCAAATTTTTATTCTTTTTTTATACTTCTATTTTTTGTACGAAATCCGCGCACAAGTAAATATTTGGCCTAGTGGAAGGGGTACCATAATTTACGAACCCATGCCCTACAGGGTTAATACGACCGTGAAATAGTTAATATTGAACAATATTATTTACTGTCTAGTTTTAATATCGAAAAGTTGCAAAATCTATTGTCAATGAAATTAAATTTGGTTTTTATTGTGTAATATGGCAAACACTGAACTGTCTGTGGAGAGTATTGCGCAATATCCGTTCGGTTACCGTCTGTCTACCAAGCAGTAAACATGTCCAAAAAAAAGCTGCGATCGCAAAAAATATTTCCAGTGGCCAACTCACGTAGCGCAATGGATAAAAGCCGCCTGGGAGTGACTTCTCTCCCGTGCAGCTTACACACCGATTGACCATTCAACCTAAACAATTTTTGTAGTCTTTTGGCTCACCCATTAATTCTCTCGTAAGATTTTATTATGTGCATTGTGGTTTTCACTTGTACCATTGTTTAGTCCAGAAGCGATAATTTTTGGCGTTTTCACATGAATAGCGAAAGTCGCCTTTTAGCTTCGTCATATCCGTCCATCAATCTGCCGGTCAGTACGTAAATCGCGCTTCCCACTGGATGGATTTTCATGAAGTTTGTCATTGCCGACTTTTATGAAAAGCTGGCGATAAAATCCTACCCTGGTTAAAATCGGACAAAACTATCGGGCACTTTACATGAAGACATGAATAGGTTCATACTGATGACAAGAGCTCGAAATAGCTCGAAAACAGTGCAAGGGAACGTATTCTTGTGTTTACATGGCAACATTCAACAGTGCTCGATTGTTGACAGCTACTTGTACGTAAACAACAATACAAAGGGAGAGGATTGTTGTGTTTCCATGGAACAATAATTACTCACACGCGGCACATTAACTGTCTTATTAATTCTTTGCATTACATTTTTGTCCCTACAACAGAGGCCTAAGTTCGTCGTAAAATCAAACACAATTTCAAACTTTTCTTGGTGTTTTATATCGATAATAAACAGAGTTTGACATACTTTTGATTATTTAATGGGATTATTACAGTAAATTCATCAGTGATCACCACTCAATAAATCTATAAAATTCTTTTCGAAAAATTCTCTTTCGAAAATATCGTTTTTGAAGATGTGTTTATTAACCGCGCTGGCGGGCACGAAAACGTCGGACCTTCAGTCGGTGGTGCTGTTTTGACGCAGTAGAGGTTATGCGTGGCGGGAGATGTGTGGGGAGCGGGGCTGCTGTGGCAGTGGAAATCAGGACAGGCCTCCCTGGCGGCCAGTAGCCTTGCCGCGGGGAGCGAAAGACAATGGTCGCAGCGATTCTGAGAAAAAGAAGTATTGCTTTGATCAAGTGAACCATTTAACGCAGACGTCAAGTGTTTTTTTCGAGGTAATAATTAACTTTAGAAGTACTACGTAGATCAGCTTTGTTTGGCAGAGTTCAATACGAATCCATGGAATTGCCATACAAAGGCCATGTAAGCTATTTCCTAACACTGTGGGGCGTCTTTATGATGTTGTGTCGGACAAGGTTCAGTTAATAAACGATATGTGTTCCGATAAATCAAAGTATATAAAACACACCGTAATCACGTGAAGAACTGCGAGTAATTAATGACCTGGTACTGCCCTCTATCAATGTCAAGTCTCTTGTAATTATGCAGATATTATAAAGTTAAATACAGTATTGAGCAAACCATTCAATAACCTTACTAGCAGCTGTGTTCTTCAGAAATCGGAGAAGAATGAATACAGAATATGTAACAGAAAGTTGTTTAGAAATACAGGCAGTGCCCAACCGGTCGCCAGATACAACAGTAAGAAAACGTTACAGGAGTTCCCAAGTATATATTTCAGGTTTACTGAAACCCATTCATATATTCTTAAAAAACGCGTAAGTCATGCTTTCTGATTAATTCTGAATTGGAACAGGACAGAAGCTCGCCTAAGCTGAAGTAGTTTTTCCTATTGTTTTATCTGATGTCATAGAAATAATGTAAATAATTCATTATCAATTCATGGCGAAGAAAATATTTTGAGTAGCAATTTTTACTTATTTATGATGTTTAACGACCTTATCAGTAGAAGAGTCAGTTCTTCTGAGACCTTGTGCTGTATCGACAATAAAATACGTGTCTTTCAAAAGACAGCACTATTTTCATTTTTTTATTTGAGTAGCCCAAATACATGGGCTGCTTGTCCTTGAAGGTAATGAGACGACGATCCTTCGAAGTGTTGGTATTTACCAATCGACACGGAGTAACATTACCGAAGACTTGAATCTTCAGTAACGCCGTTTTGAGGAACTCATATCTTCTACCGGATACGCTCGTTAGTGTATAATATACAGGAGGTTTAGCCCCCATTAGTCGAATGTCGATTTCTACGCGACAGCGCTTTTCGTTGTGCCAGGCTCAGTGTCGAGCTCAAATCAACACCTTGAGATTTTCTGGAAAATTAATTTGGAGCAGATTGTTGAATTCTACGATAATAATTTGGACTACAAGAGGGCAGTGAATAATTACTCTGTCTACTTTCTTTCCAATTAATTACACTTGCTTGGAAGGGGCATGGGCAGAAGCGGTTCCACCCTACCTGGAATACTGCCCCGTCTTTGAGGCAATGAACGAAGAAAACCACGAGAAATTTCAGTCGGAGTACAAGAGACAATTAGGGTTGGGAGAGTGAAACAAAAAATTTTAAATTATTGGCATGAAACTTAAAATTCTTTCATTGTAATTTCACATCCTCCAGTACGTCGACATTTTCTTCATACCTGTAAGAATTTATTTCCAGTGCTTGTTGCGTTTACGACTCAAACAGACTTTAATACATATATAATGTAAACAAACAATAGGAAAGCCCATCTCTTCACACAAATTTTTTTAACTCTGACATTACTGAACGTATCTCCACCATATATATTACTGGCCACAAACATATAGCAGAAAACTCCGTGCATTTGGTACTAAATAAAGCAACAGGCGGTTTTAATTGCTGTTCTTTATTAGTAAATTATGAAGACGAAGTACGCCACTGTAACTCACCGTACAGATATTTTCTGCGAGTAGAATCAATGAGGCTACACAAAATTTACTACAGGCTGATCACTAATCCAGAAACACTCTAATAACGAAATTAGGGCTAACTGACCAAGAAATCAACGAATTAACCAGTCAGCCAAAACCATGAGCAAATTACCCCTTCAGAAGCTCATAGGTCTTCAACCAATCAAGAAATTCGCCGCATTATATGGAACCCAAAATTTCATTCCGTGCTCAAAAGAAACATTCAATTTTTCCCTTTTTTAAGCCATATCAATACAATTCACCGCCCGTCTTCTGTTTCTTTAAGACCTATTTTAATATTATCTTTCATCTAGGCTTAGATTTGCAAGTGGCCTCTTCCCTTATGGTTTTCCCACCAACACCCCCGTGCACTTCATTCCTGCTCCCACACGTGCCAAACAGCTTTTAACAAACACATAATCTTATCGTTTTCTCTTACATGCATATTCTGTACCCCCTTTTCATGCTGATTAACTATTTAAAGAAACTTTGTTCTGCTGATATAATTCCGTTGTAATGTATGAGTTTTATTACTGAAAAATCCTCAGCCACTTAGAGGGGTGCAACCCGGCCATTCGTTCGTCTTCTTCAACACCTTATAAATTAAAGTCAAGCCAACTTCCAAACGAAGTATCTCGTATTTAGCACGACAACCGTTACACAGACTGACGTTCTCAAGGCACTAAATAACAAACTGTAAATGACAGTAGTGTTAAATTATAAAAACAAAATAGTCCCCGTGCTTAAATAAGCAACATTCCCAAAAGGCGCAGGGGAGTGGAGATATAGTTCCAGGAATTCATCTTGGCACCCGAGTGAGGTGTGAAGTGAGCTTCAGGTCCCAGCAGCTCTTATTCCGCAGAAAGAGCCTCCGATCCAGTCAGTAGGAGGCTGGGTAGGCTCTAGTTCCGGTTTGGACGCTTGTTGAGAGAGACAGCTCCCTTATCCATAAGGAGAACCGAAACGCAAATCGTCGATCGACTTGGTCGTAACCTCGAATAGCCACCGTGGGTCCAAATTGTGATGCTATAATTAAAGACTCTTAGCAGCTAAACATTTTCTCGAAGCCTGTCACAAGAATTAAAAAAAGAAACTAATAAATAAGTTCTTCCTGACAGTGATATTAAATAACTGCATTTTAAACTTCTCTCCAACTTTTACGGCTTGAACCTTGTATCGTCTCTCACGTGAATGGTATATCTAAATGGGATTTTGCGGTTTTTGTTGAAGCATTCTGTGTTACGTTCCGTACATTTACCGTATATTCTCGAATCTAATCCGCGCCCTTTTTACAGTTTCAGAGGGCTAAAAAATCAGATGCGGATTAGATTCGCAGTCGTGAGCTGGACTTTGAAAAATAATAGAGCCGCTGTACGTGCCGTAAGAACAATACAATACAATAATTTATTATTTTACTTATTATTTATAATATATTGTATAATATTTATAATATATAATATACTATATAATATTTATAATTTATTATTCAGCAGACTCGCCGTCAACACTCATAACTGAATCGTTATCCGTCACCCAGTCACTATCATCTTTATCTTCACCATCGTCCTCCCATAGATGCGGATCAGAACCGCGAACAACTTTTTCTTTTAAGAAATCGGCAAAAACTAGTGCGGTTTAGATTCGGGTGCGTATTAGATTCGAGAATATACGGTACTTTGTTTATTGTAGCAACTGTGTTTAATTTCCTCTCACAGACACCTCTCCAGACTAGTTATACTCAGTCCCTTCAGTTACATTCTAAGATATTACATCCATGCCACAAATGCATACGGTGGCAGAAGAGGTACAGCTCCACTCACTTTTAACCTAGGTATTAGAAGGGTGTGAAAGGTTAACTTCACGCCCCGGTTTCATTTCCCAAGGGGAAGACGTCATGATGTCCACCAAACAGGACGCTGAGTGGGCTTCAGAGCGGGTCTGGGCATTTTGTAGAGAAGAAAAAACTTTGGTCCTGCCAGGAACCGAACCTCAGATCATTCATCCCATAGCCTCACCACTGCACCGACTGAGCTATCCATTATTCCGCGTGGTTCAACAAACCGTACACAGATCCGTGTTACTTATATGCAGTTTACATGGTTTAGCAATCCCCCCCCAAGAAAAGAATTTAAATAATATTATCTTATTTAATGTCCCCTTCTTTGTAAATAAAATTTGTCTTGCTCACAGTAGCACAGGAAATGCTACAGGAGAAAAACAGTTGTTTTATATATCTCTTTTAAACGTGCCCTTTAAAGACAGTGTAAACGTGAACACATTTTGTTGTTCAGAAGAAGAAGAACCAGTTCTTCACGGAGATATATTGCCTTAATACAACAATTTAGAACAAATAAAACTATAAATATAGCATAACAGGCAAATTAAATTCACCCGTGTTTTCAAAAAAATTACAACAATATTTCCACATCACTTTACTTACACTTCAGGTTATTGGGATTGCGTATTTTGCACTTAGTTCAGAACTTCGAACAGATCACAGCGTTCGAGACTTCGATCTGTTGGAAATACTAGAAAATGTAAATATCCGAATATCCAGTAATCGTTGGCGTAAACTTGTGTTACTGTATTCGCAGTCTCGTGTCCATTAAGGTTGGGTTTTCAGATACGCGAAGGGAAAATGAAAAATTGTTAAAGTCACACATTTTGTCGTCTCTAGACATAAAAGAGACCTCAAAATTTCATCTTTACTTACCCTTTAATAGCCCAGTGGTTTCTTTACGTACCACCAGGTTTAACATTCAACAATTCTACATGGTGATTACATTGTGTTTATGTATTGTATACGGATCTCAGAACAGACAGCGACTTTTGCTTTATACGGCATTAACTGATTGGCCTTATAACCGTGGTGGAAATTGTTTACTGCAAGGTACGGACTGATTCCTTATATGAAGCAGATTATGTTTAGTCTTTACAAGGTTAAAATTAAATCAAAGTAGAGAGAACCACTCCTTTCCCTCCGAAAAGACCATTATCATCACCACAATAGCGAGACATAACCCTTACTGTACGAATATTAAACTTCCTTTAAAAAAGCACTCACTTAAAAAACTGGTCACGTGCATTCAAATAAGAAACTGTACTAGGAATGCAACGTTCCCTTCCGATATTTTTATACGTGTATGTGGTGTATGTTTAAAGAAAATATAAGAAGGAACTTGACCTTAAACAAAGTTTTGATATCAGTATTGTGATTTGCCGTGAACTGATAGGTTTGTACGTGCAATAACTTAATATTAATATCACGGCATGTATAAAGTTACGAAGAACTAATTGGTAAAATCTACTCCACAGTAGATAAGCGGACTGTGTGTTTCGACTTTAAATTATCAACTACAGTTTCTGAAGAGACCCCACTCTCGAAAATGTCGTTCTCTGTGGGTGTTGTTACGCGCAGACTAGCGGCAATGATTTACATGTTAAGGCGCCTGCTAGAGTTCTGTCTGGTACCGTCCGTCTTGACCTTCTGTATGTACAATCTATGTCGCCTTCAGGCCAGCATCAGACGCTGCCGCGAGATGGGCCATTGTCAACTCCTTTCACTTTCCTGCTATATGTGTCACTCGCACTCTATCCACCGTATTACCGTGCTAAATTACATAACCTCAGCAGTTGATATAACGTTGTAAAACAATAGAAATACAGTAATCTTATCTGCACATTCGTCTGTGAGAGCAAAGAGCAAAGTGCGGTCTTTCAATCTTCACAACGCGGCTGGCGACCTAATTACAGAAACAGGAAACAAAAAGATACGAAATTTTGTGAATATTTGTTTCGTCCAATTTATAGATAAATGTTACTCAGAAATACGTTGCATTATCGAGAGTACAGCGAAATCTTTCAAATAAAATATATGGGAATTGCAGCTCACATAGCAAACGTAACTATCGCGGTATTTCCATGCTCTGTTAGGAGCAGAAAAATAAATTGGTGGGAAAATGTTGAGTACTTCGCAAAATAGCGTGTGTTTCGAAGTGAGTCCGTCATACAATTCTCTCTGCTTTTTTTTCCGTCCTTTTGTTTTCTCAGCCACAGTCTGCGACTGAAGTCACTGACAGTAAAGACACGTATAAGTTCTTGCTAGGGAAGATTAGTTTAAACATTAATCGGTTAACTCAGAATTTCAAGATTAACTTAAAAACACGTTTTACCGCCCAAATATTGGCACGAATTAATGATATATAGTAAAAAATATAGGTTTCATTTGACAATGTGTCCCGCAAGGATCTTTTTCTTGTGATTTGCCCCTCGTGTTCAAAAGATTGCTGACCATTTGGTATAGGAGGTTTCAAGAGATCTATGTAATTGTTGGGCCTATGAAAGGCAGGAATCAGAAAACCTAACTTGATATATGGACTACAAGGAGCAGATGGCAGATGCTGGGTTTTATTCCCGGCAACAGCAAAAGTCTCTATTCTTGTCGAAAACGTCCAAACCGGCATTGACTCGCTGTCAGCCTCTTACTGAATTGGCACCGGAAGCTCATTCTTGGGAATAAAGTGGCTGCAGAGTGAACCTGACCACTCACGTCCTAGTGTCCAAGTTACGAAAGCGTAGATTTTTTTTTTAAGTTTTGCTGACCGTGCATCTCAGTATAATCTTAGTAATTGACCAACTGAATGCACAAATTCTTGTTTTATAATAAGTTTATTATATTCCTCTACATGTTTAGAGCACTATTGTGCCAATCATCAGGAGGTCAAAATTGTATTATACAGCATCTGGTATCGTCACAAACTGTAGGTGGCCGTCCGGTGCACTGGTTGTGAGAGGACCTGTGCACCGGACGGCCACCTACAGTTTGTGATGATACCAGACGCTGTATAATACAATTTTGACCTCCTGATGATGAGCACAATAGTGCTCGAAACACGTAGAGGAATACAATAAACTTATTATAAAACAAGAATTTGTGCATTAAGTTGGTCAATTACGAAGACGAATGCGTGGATGTTTACCGCCACTCCCTCTTTCACATGCGTTCATGGCGAGGTGCTTAATACAGTACAGGGACAAGACCGTGTGAGACGGTCGGCCTATGAATCAGAATCATATCGACCTACATTTGCGTTACGTAGTCGTGCTCCTTGGGCAGCCGAAGAGAAACAGCAGAATTATCTGCACTCACTGACGGATATCAGAGTTGTGCGGTGACAAAGAAATACTAGTTTTGTTTTGTAGAACGATTTGCTATTTATTGTGCATTGTTTTATGTTTACTGTCTTATAGTATGTGACGCCGTGTAGTCTGGTATTTAGTTAGAACCTTTCGGAAGTCCATGCTGAAACTGACATCTTCTGCCTGTTGTGGTAGGCATCTCTTTACTCCAAAAATTTGATAACAAGCGAACAAACTACACAACATTATAACCTAACCCAGCTCATCAGTCGTTCCGCATGTCTTAATCTCAAGGAATCTAAGTGTTTTAAGTAGCAAATCGGGAATAAATAACTGTAAAACAAAATATTCTTCGTGTTATTTCACCAGATTATTAAAGTTTACAGATGTTTGCGTGTATGGAGGCGCCGTTGAAAATCTATGCACTATTGGCCTCGGTATCATGTACACAACTTCTCACATCCTGGGTAGGAAACGGACTACTTACTTACGTTAAGGTTTCAAACTTACACAGTTCAAATTCATCCCCCTTTAAATAATCTTACTCTTTCCAACTGGCTAACTGTTTAAATCCCAATACTCCCTAATAGAATCAACAGTCAAAATTTGAATACTTTGTTTCTATTGGCTCACTTAAGTAACACTGTTCTCGTATCGCACTAGCATAATCTCCCAGTGTCTTACTGGTCTTCTCTCTCTCTCTTTCTCCCTCTCTGTCACCATCTCACTCTCTCTAACCCTCTATCCCTGTAAGCTACTACACAAATCCGTTACGCTCGCCATTCCACCCAAACTAAATTACTAATTAAAACAAGTCCATCCAGTCTCTCAAATATAAAACTTAAACTAACTATAACGGTTATAACATCACGTCCCATAAGAGAGCACACAAAACACGCCTGTACCGCACTGTGATATTTCAAACCTGAAGGTATTTGTTTCTTTGCATTTCCTAGGCTCGTTCGCAAACCAGTTAGGAGTAGCGATCGTAAGCCTTGTCAAGTCCTTCCGAAAGAATAGCGCGACTCCCGCCGCAAGGATTTTCATGAAATTTCATATCTTATATTTAAAAAAATTGTCGACATGTTCCGATTTCGGTTACAATCGGAAAAAATAGCAGATATTTCACTTAAAGACTTACAAGTGGAATATAACCACTATCCCCGCGTGGGGTAGGCGTGTCTGGCGCTGTGCGGGGGACTGTTCTCTGCTGGTCTGCTACTGGTAGAAGCGACGGACTGCTCTACTACTATACACAGACTGGTAACATCAAACATTTCAAGTAACGTGTGGTGAAGAAGTGCACTGTGTGAATGTTTGTAGGATGGGTAGTGAAAACTCGTAATTCACCAAGAGAACCTTGCGCATGCGCCTCTGTCACATTCTAGTAGGGATCATCTCCAGATACGTGGAGAATGCATTTGTGACATCTCGCTGCGATTGCTCCTGATCAACAACAAACTGTGGTCTCTGTGGAGTTCATTGACAATATAATTACGTCAATCGAACACGATCAAATATTAAACTCAGTAATGTCTCTCTACACTCTCTGCCTAACTCTGTTTCTTGTAAGGCGTGTTGTGTAAGAGATGGAAATGAACTTTCGAAATACTCGCATATTCAGTGCTTTTCTTGAAAACTGTCAAGAATTTAATAATTTAGAAATATCACACAGCTGAAGCGCCTCAAATTTTACGACAAGAGGATGTTTATTAAATGAAAGCATTTTTTTTATGAAAAGCATTAGCTTTTTACAGAGTCCTGGCCTTCTACAGAAGCTTTCCCCTTTCATCCACGTTTTTAACCGTTCCTTCCTCCTATTATTTCGTTGCACTCGCTTTCACAACAGTATGTCTTTGTGTGGTAGGATTTTCAGTACCAAGCACAACCCCCCAACCTGGATGGCCATATCTCCGTATTTATATCGCCCCTAGGGAGGGTGGCCTAGTTTTATCCCCAGACGCTGGGTACTCATTTTGGTCGCCTCTTACGACCCGTATGAGTTACGGTGGGGCTATTCTTATTCACGGCCACCACACGGGAAGTATGTACATGTGTACACCCACACACATTTAATTAGTGTGATCACATCTCGATTGCTATGATGACCGGTTTTGTACGTTCTCTGTGAGGTACGAACTGAGGCCGAGCAAAAAATTGAACATGGAGAATACACAACAACGTACCACAATCACGTGACAGAATTCCGATGGCTGAAATTACGAGGCAGAGTCAAATGAAAACCTTAAAAGTGCGATAACAATACAATACAAAAGTTGGTTTGCTCCAAGAATAAACACAACAACTTCTGTAACATGTCATGAAGTAGCGCGTGATTATTATGATAGCCCGTCATGACAAGCTTATGGCTAATTAGTGTTACAATATTAAACGACGGAGATACAATATAAATGATCTAGCATAATTACATACGTCGAGTGAAACTTGACTGTACGTAAGACAGTTATGTCACGTCGTGTTTGTGAAAAAAATGGCTGCGGAATATAACTTCCACAGCTTCAAAGATCCGACTCAAGAGCGATGCTTTTCTCCTCCTAATTCTTGTCATCAATATCAAAGCCACAATTATCACATCACCACCACTATATCCGAGTGATTCGGTCCAACGATAATATTTCAGAATGTATGCTGGAGATGAGTGGAAAGAATCTTGACCGGCAGTCGGCTGTACTGACAGTTTTCGTGGTTTTCAGATGCCAACCCTTGCTCTCACCAGGAGGATTCCTTAAAGTGCGTCGAAGACCCACTATTCGAAGTTACCTGCTGCAATTGTTAGAGAACCGATTAATCCACGATTCACCAGTACAAGTACCCCACAAATAACTGTAGTATCAAAATCAGAACTTTCAAAACCGCTTATACGAAATCCCACCGTCAGACTTAGTAATAGACGAGATGACATTTTTCCACATAGCCAGTAAGAGTACGAGTAAAATTATTAGTCTGTGTTAGGAGTGATTTGCATCTTAGTTGGACTGATTAAGAACGACTTAATTAAAAACTGGAAACTGCATAGCAGCTGGCAGTTTCAGTTCTAGGTAAGTTTTGATGGGGGACTCTAGGTCAGTTGCCGGTTAAATGTTTTTTTTTTAATTCGTCATTGGCATGCATATTCTGGAGCATACTAAGTATCCATGATCTGTCTGCAGTACAATGGGAATCCACAAGCACATAAATTGAATAACTCTGAATCCCTCTGAAATTTATTTACAATTTTATATCTCACATAAACCCCTGCTATATATCTTATCGATATTTGCTGTCTTTCATTGCCTGTACCGACCTTTTGCAAGCTCAAAAGGTTCCAGGAGGCTGTCTCTGCCAAATTTTATGACAATCGGCACATGAAGGTGGTAAGGTTGTCGGCCTTATGCACTGGCAGCTTTTATTCCTCGGAAAATATTCCTGGTACTCGTTTCTCTTAGCAGCTGACTCAAACCTTTTGAGGCCGGAAGGGTTACGTCAATGAAAACTTCCATCGGGAATCAAACTCGCGACCTTCCTGTTTGTAGTGCAGGGGCTGAAACACTGCGTTTCTTTATATTTGTTACATCCATTTTTAGATTTCATTGATATAGGGTAGGATATATTCTGCGAAACTGTATGATATCTTAGGCTGTCTTCGGCTGAGATCACAGAAGAATGTAATTTTTCGGGACGAAAATATAAATATATAACCTTGACACTGTAGTCGGTATAACGAACCACTAAGCCCTGTACAGTTCGGTGTTCGAAATCCAGTGGGGAGAGATTTTCCGTGCCAATTCAGATGGCTTCGAGGCCCAACAAATCTCCAGTACAATGGGTATCAAGTCTCTGTGATAAGGTCACAGCGGCCGGGACGTGGCGTTGACACCCAGCCCAATATAGGATCGAGGTTGAAAAAGTGTAGAGCTGTAGTCCTAATGCTAAACCTTCTCTGCATACATTTGATGTTGAAAGGACTAACTTTTACATTTTGCTAACAATACAAATACTTGAACACTAGTCACTGGAACGAATTAAAATGTTTCAGGACTTTGTCATGTGGCGGACTTTTATCAATAGGCCTAAAGTTCTGAAACTTCGGGTCCAATAAGTGTAACGAATTTGAGAGTTTTTAGGTTTTCGCCCCGACGTAGCTGAGGTGTCCATTTTACTGGGATATGACGCCGCGTAATAACCCGAAAAAATTAGTCTATCATACAGGGAGTTCCTCTACTCGCAGAGAAACTATCCTAGAGAAGCCAGACATCTTCAGTTACTTCCAAATTTTCGCATGTGAGCTCACAATTCAACAAGTAAACCATGATATCTACTTAAAAATTGGAACAGCTATTCGACGTATTTCCGTAAAAACGCCGGGGCAAACTTTTTCCATCACCCCCGTCCACCAACCATAGTAACACGTTGCATTTGATCGAACTTCGAAACTTGTTTGCAGCTGGGTTTTCCCTTGGTTTGCAGCCTTGCCACTAACATCACGAAAGTCGGCGGTTTCACCTTTAGATGTCGGGATATAAGTTGTTTAAACACGACTTCACTGAGGTTTATGGTGATTTGTCACTCTTATCTGATTGTTATTTTATTGTATTATTTATGTGTCTTACATGATATAGTAAAAGCTGTCATCTTTGTTGAATGCCTCTGTGGCGGAGCTGTGGCAGGTACACCCTGAATTAAGACCTAAAGAAGACGCAGGATGCTAGTGTGTGTTATTGCTAATGTCCCCAACAAGTTTTAGCAAAATAAAAAGAACAAAAACACCTGCAAATTATGTTCCATCAAACGGCGTAGTCAGTATTACTCTCGGTAATTTGAGACTATATTTTAAATTTGTGAGTTTTTTTTGTTGTAGAACCGGACAAAAGCAAGTCTTGAAATGCACGAGAACCCGATTACCTGAGACTAACATAATTTAATAATATCACGTTAACCGAAATGTTTCAAATTCTTTTAAATTAGTATTAATGCGTCCATTCAAGAGCCCACAAATTTTCCAAAAACGTAGGAAAGACATCAAAATTCTAGGCATCAGAAGGGTGACCTGTAGCAACTTCCATACCAAGGATCCAAAAATATTGTGTGTCACAGTGTCAAAATGTTTCGCCCGGGTGACACAGGGCCCCGGTTTTGTGCGCCCCTACTTTTTTTTAAATTTATGGTGTTTTTAAAGACGTTGTGAACATCTCCGTCTAATTAGCGCCAAACGACATAACGGTTCTTGAATAATGGATCGGAAAGATGTGGAAGGAAAAGGTCATGTCTGCTTTGATCAATTATCCCAGAATTTTCTTGAAGAAGCAAAGAAAAAGTACAACAATGAGTCAGGACATCCAGTTCTCGGGCAAGGATTTGAACTCGAGATCTTGCGTATATAAATCAGGAAGATCACCCACTCGACCACGATGTAAAAGACAGGTAAATAGTATTTTGCAATCACAGTTATATGGAAAAATGCGCGAAGTTTCTCAGTAGGGTTCTGTATTGCCCGAAATGCATATTATGTCGCAGCACTTTGCGAGGTTCAGGCGACATAAGGTAAATTCTTCTACAGTATTTCGTTTCGACTGTGTGCACAGCACAGATCATCAGTGCACGGTCAATATCTTTATCAAACCGGTTTAAGACGCAAGGTACCTGTTTTAAACAAGGACTCGGTACGTACCGCCAAGTAAACACACCCCGTCTCGGTTATAAAAACCAGTTTTATAATGCTGTGTAAGAAAAAAGTTGCTGTTTGTTCTATGAACTGTACATAACACATAAATACAGTATGAACACCACCTGATGGTACGTAAATTTACCATTGGGCTTTAAACCTTATGAGAAGTTTAGCGAAATTCTTTATCACGTGTCACATCACATTAGGAGCACAGAATAATCCGGGAAGTTCTACCGTATAGTTAAGCGATGATATATAGACATCAGTTACTTAAGAATCGAAGATTCAGTTTCAATATTCATGCAAAAATGGTCACGGCGTGTGCTTTTTACTAGCTCTCAAACAATAACATTTAATGGAATAATGTCAATTGTTGGTACGAACAATGTGAAAAATGTAACGCATTCTTTCTGATCGTGTTTCGTGTTCTTCTTTTTTCCTGTAAGTAGCAATATTAGATGGTAAATAAATGATACCAGAACAAGTCTGTTACACAGTGTAAATGGTTCTGAAGCACAGACGGCATCTGCAGTAGTGGCAGTGCCACGCAAACCAATGGTGGGAGCCAGTGGACGTGTATGTAACTGCACTGGAGCGACAACAGCTGTCTCTTGTGTCTGCAGCTCACGTTCACCGCCTCTGTATTCTAATTAGAAAGCAGGAACCGTGAATTAGTCGCTACATGCTATACTCTATTTAGTACTTAAATGAGTCAATATTTCTAAGGCCCCCACCGACATTAGAAAGCTACCGGTGTAATATTTTGATAGAATCCTCATGTCAGCAGTGCGAATTGTGAAATATCAGTATAATTTTAGCGTGAATTTTAAAATGAATTTGATGCTGGGTCTATTAACTTTAAGTAGAGTTTCAGACAGTAACTCATAATGCAGGTCGAAAGGTAGGATTAGTGGAAGAATTTTAAATAATGAGGAGCAAAGCGGATGACAAACACTTTATTATCCAACTAATGCACAATATACAATATGTAGATACAATTAAAATTATAAAATATTTAAAAGTGCTCCAACATGTTTCGGATCACAGAGGATCCAACATCAGGGAGCCTTGTACAGTGCTTGGTTAAAAATTACAAGAATGGTTCTATCGTGTCCGTTGACATGGACAAGGTCGGTGTTATGGCAGCATATTTGCTGCCATAACACCGACCTTGTCCATGTCAACGGACACGATAGAACCATTCTTGTAATTTTTAACCAAGCACTGTACAAGGCTCCCTGATGTTGGATCCTCTGTGATC
>Ga0136643_10005712_pt1 | contig 17626 bp, 18 predicted proteins | sample TergutLab28metaG_FD_96883 | JGI IMG/M metagenome (GOLD analysis project Ga0136643, IMG submission 96883) | Labiotermes labralis P1 segment gut microbial communities from Petit-Saut dam, French Guiana - Lab288 P1 (version 3) (version 3) | ecosystem: Host-associated > Arthropoda: Insects >... | reverse complement strand
TAGTCTTTTGCAGGATGTTTTTTTTTTTCTCAAGTAATACTTTTACAATATAAGTAATAGTGAATAATTACTTAATGTTTTTTAATTTAAAATTTTTCCTGAATTTTTTTTTTTTTTTTTTGTGGTCCTAGCCAAAACCCCATATAAATAAGGTATAATTTTTCCCAGTGTAAAGTTGTTTGATTTAAGGTTCTATCTACATTTAAGACATGAAAATTCAGTCCCTGCACCATTTGGGAACCTCATTTTAGGGTTCCTGTTTACAAATTTGAAGTGTGGGTTTTATTAAAAAATGACATGATAGTGTCCAGTGATGGTGAATTGACCACCGACTGTCCCAGTGTATTGTAACTTCTGAAGTGAGAGTGTGCATGTGATTTGTCAGAAAGCCTGTGGCAGGAGCCATTTAAATATAGCACCTTTTTTACCCAGCACTGTTACTGGTTGAATCATACATCATGAATGTAAGCTATGTTATGATTGATCACACACCATGCTGACAGAGGAATTGACTTAAAGGAACATCTTGTGTAGTGAAACCCTAATTTCAGTTTATTTTTCTAGTTATTTATGTGTCTCATAAAATAAATATAAGAATAAAAATATACAAGACAGGCAGTGTATGTATAACAACACTCAGGTGTGTACACATAGCCATTGTTGCCCTGGAAAAGCAGTAAGTGTTAATATTCTGAGTGTGTGTTCATAGCCTCAGTTATCCACCATCATGCAAAGCACATGCACCATACTGTACTGTCATCTGTGGCCTGTCTGGCTCGATTATATTTTTCCATATCTGTTAAGTGGCATGATTTTTGAGAAAAGTTACTGAATGTATGTTTTGATTTTCTCTACAATTTTCGAATGATACATTTCTTATCTTAAGAACTGAGTGAGATACCATCATAAATGTACATAGATCGTCATGTAAAGTACCCATTATTCTTGTCACATTTTAATGACACTTGAATTTTCTTGACAAGTTGTCAAAAAATACTAGAATATGAAATTTCATGACAGTTGCTTCAGTGGGACCCAGCTTGTTCCTTGTGGATGGACAGCGGACATGACAGCTAATAGTCACTCTCACAATTTTGGGAACATGCCTAAAAATGGATTGCAGAAAGATATCATCAGGTTTAACTTTGGAGTGAATGTTTTTGTAACTACACTAGAAATTTTGTGTTTAATTTGACACAACCACTGTGTAATATTTTTCTTGATTTAAGGTGTGAAAAGTATGTCTCCCAGATGAATCTCAAATTACCAGCTTGCATAGATTTGGCATTTATGAAGAAGACAGTTCTGGTGGTTTCCATAACCAGTGTGAACTGCAAATGCTGTACAAATATTGCTGTAGAGCAGAGTCCTTGAGAAGCTAACAGCCATTTAGCTGACCAAGAAATTTTTTCATAAACCTACACAAAATTCTAAGTATACATGATAAAATGTTGTATATAACTTGCTTAGAGGCTTTGTGTAATACTTTTATATGGACATTTTTGCATCACACTTATAAGTAGCGTCCAGTGGAGTAAACTGTTGACAACAGGATAAGAATCTTGACCTAAGGGTATGTCCTAATCAGTGACCACTAAACATCTTTTAAACTAGTAAAGTGCAGCACTCTCAGCTTTGGTGTGGCTCAGGTAGTACTTGCCTTGTAGTATAAGCAGTTCAAATATAACACGTTAAAACATCAAACTGCTTTGTTAGAGTCAGGTTCCTTTAATTTATGTTTGTATTTTATGGAGCAAAACTAGTGGTTAAACATTAACAATAAGGGAAGGCAAATACATTTATAAAACAAAAAATTTCTGCTACGAGAATGTAATAAAAATATGACACTATGTAAAGCAGCTTTAATTCGTGCATCCTGAACTCTTATTTCTGAATAGACAGAAAAGTGTAATTTGTTCACAGCACAAAAGATAACATATCATTTTAAGATACATATCAAACGTTCATATCTGAAAATTTTACTGAAATGAAGCCTGCACATTTCATTTATATTTCCACCATTTATAAAACATCCAAGTATCTTTCATTGTAGATGACACAGTTCTGTACTGTTGGCAGTCTTGAAGAATCAGCTTATAAATCATATTGAGGAAACGGTGGGCTTCATAGCGCTGCTTCCATTAAATCCGATTCACTGCTCGGACTTCACACCCAGCCATTGCCAAGGCCTTCTCTCCTGCTTCTGTAAAAACAGGATATCTGCATCAGGGACAGCACATTGTATGACATCTGATAATTAAGTAACGTGACATTTTCATGCAGCAACTGGGAAAAATATGGTGTCTGTCAAAAATTAGAAAATACAGTGCTTAGATTGCAAGACTGTTGATGACATTTTGGGTGTACTGGACTTTACATCCACTTGAAGAATGTATCCTCACCTACTGTACTGCTGACACGGACAAACCGTGTTCCTGTGTCCTCCAGACTAGATGACAATTGCTGGTCCAGAAACTTGAGCTCAGCTGGTGACAAACGTTCCTCCAGCTGCCGGAGAGCACTCAATATCTCAGTCTGTAGTAATTAAAATCATCTGTATGAATCAAGGTGAACAAAATCATTAAAAATTTTGAAGTGGGCTACAAAATGTATGCGATCAAGCATCATGTATACAAGGGAGACGATAATTAACAAAATTGTGCACACAACCCTTGCTCATACATACAGGTTCTACTTATCATACATATGTTAACACATGAAGATATGGCCTGATGATGGCCAAGAATATCTCTAGTACATGGTGTAGTAAGCTTGGGTACATACATTGTTTATAACTGCCATACTGTCCAATGAAAATGCCTTAATATAATAAGTGTGACTGTATTTTGGTACTATCTCAAATATGTATTTGAACATTGAACTAAAAATATACAGTATGTTACCCATGATATCATCCATGCCTCCTAAAAGCCAGCTTTGTTAGTCTTTAAGAAAGAAACTGTTCCTGTTCTATGAAGGATGACAGACCATGGTTAAACAACAAAAATATCTGACCACCTGTGTCACTCACTTTCTCTCGTGTACTAGCTTGTGCTGAAAGTTTTCCAAGTCGTTCATCTCTATCCACTTCTGCTAGTCGCTTCCGTAACAAATCTGGTTCTCGGCGGGCAAACATGCGAATGACTGCAGGGGTTTGGAAAGCTGCACTGATAGCTGCTTGTGTTGCCTATATGAATATGTACACCATGTTTTTATTATATTGTAGAAATGTGTTTCAGCTGAACTGCTACTGCAAACACCAAAGTGAACTTATTTCAGCAGGATCTTCTGTATTGTTAGTCTTAATACACTTACCAAGTGCATGGATCCTAACTGGTCAACCAAGGTCATATCACCCGATATCATTTTGGAGAGACTTTCGTTGAATTCTCGCAGCTGTTCCATAGTTTCATTTTTTGTTTCTTCATATTCACTTGGGTCAAGATCACCTCTGATTGTAGAAGAAACACAACAATTTATATGTAGCCCAATCTTATTAGGTGAACTTGAAGTTGCTGGCGACTTGCAAAGCCACCAAATCAACCGACCACCCTACAGTCAGACAAAGTAAATTCTGAAGGATGCACAATTTTTATGTCGGTGCATGGGGAGTGGGTGCATTTTTCAAGTTATGTTGTGAGTGGAGTCCAATGTTATATGCAAATATATGTCAGCAGGTGGTGCTTACATGCTAGTGAAAAGCATGAAGATTAATGTTCACTAGCATTTGTCAGTTTAGTCGGTCGTTAAAGGCAAAACAGTCCCATTACAGGCCCAGAGGGTTCCCACATTTCGTGACAACGGCACAGGATGGTGGTAGGTTGTCAGCCTTACGCACCGGCCGCCTTTACCCCCAGGAAATACTCCTGGTACTCATTTCTGTTAGAGGCTGAGTCAACCCCAGGGCCGTAGTGCGATCAGAGGGATTTTATGTCAATGAAAATCCACTGACACCAGCTGGGATCGAACCAGCGACCTTCCGAACTGTAGCACAGCACCTTAACTACTGTGCTACAGTCGGTCATTAACTTTTTTATATTTTCAATGTGCGTTGTAATATAATCGTATAACACAAACAAAATGCACATTTGTTATACTAATTTTTATGATGTCTTCTACATGTTTCGAATCGCAGGGTTCATCTCCAGGAAGACTGTTGTAAATACAAGTATGGTATAATTTGTTTACATTCAAAAGTATAAGCCGTATGAGACTCGGGTTCAAAACATGCAAAAGACACCATACAAATTAAAATAGTTTAACAAAGGTGCATTTTGTTGGTTTGTATAATTCGATAATTAACTTTTCTCAATTCAATTTGTTGCCAATATACTTCACTTCTGGGACGTAGTAAAGACAGGCAGAGGAGGCTTACCTTTCATCGTGTTTCTCGTCTTACCTGCATTCTTCCAAATCTTCTAATTGCTGGACCAATCTGTCCAACTGGCCTTCCAAATTTTGCCTCAGTTTCTCCGTTTCTGCCTGACCTCGAGAAGTCATAGTGTCTTTTATAATAAAGAAGATTAGATATATATAATGAAGTGCTTTGCGATTCCTAACCCTATTTAATAACCTGGTGTCATTGGTGACTTCGTATCCACGGTTATCACCCATGCAATTTTTTAAATAATACGTTGCTAGTTAGTATCTTTGCACTTCGCTGGAAAACAGACACAATAATATGCGTAGTACAGCATTGGACCAACAGATGTAGCGTGTATAACGCATGAATAAGTTAAAATATAGCTTCAAAAATTACATTGTGTGAAGTGAAGATAGTCGTAAGAAACGCAATATATTCGAGGTGTGCTAATAATATGTGTGAATTATGTGTTTAAATTACGTGTTATACTCGTGGAACTGGACGGTACGTTTTCGTATCCCCTTTACGAACGTAGTAGCTCTTGGAGTTATTTCCGAAAGATGCCAATTGTTTCAAATGTGACTGGTTTTTGAGGGGGTGTGTGTTTTTTAATGCATACAGTTCGTTTTCTGACGTATTGAAAGCTACTAGTGTGTGTTAATGATGCGAATCCATCCCAGTGGTAGGACTGAACAGACAAACAGTGTTTTGTGATTTTACGACTGTGTAAATAGATTCAGTCGGAATATCTTTAGGAGCCGCCATTTTACAGCCATTAATCGCTCGACTCGACAGTAACCGAATGTATTACGGAAATGTACGAAGCCAACTCCTTGAAGAACCAGACAAGGTGTTGGACGTTTGTTGAAATATAAATTATCCTAATTCATCTGCCAGTTGAAACATGTATTAAGCGAGATATTAAATTTTGAGTAATCCGACAGGTGTTAAAGTTTGTGTTTACACTTGTGATTGTTTGGTTCACAGGAGATTATTCGAAGCGTTTTTACCGAAACGAAAGGTCCTTCTATGAGGACTTCAAACGTATATCAGCACACGTTGCCATGAGCATCCAAAAGGGAAAACATCAAACCGGACAGACACAAGGATATCATCAACGTTACCCTCATGCAACTTCGTATCCTTTCATGTGTTAATGTTTGTAGTAAGATTTCACTGTGGTAAGTTCGCAAATGGTTTGAAAATAGCGTTTTAGTGCGGATCCTGGATACAACGATTGGAGCTACACCAGCCGGTAAGCTTCTACTTTTTCACGTTACGCAAATTTTGCCACATAATCAGCTGTAGGTTACGCAACTCAGATTTGTTGATTGTATTGTCCGTCTTGTAATATAATTATTATTCAAGCAGTACTGTGACATTCTTTTCGTTCGTGGATGGCGGTTTACTGCGTTGACCGAATACCAGACTTATAATTGTCACGCATCGCTATTTCATACTGATGTGGGTGTGCCCGGGAGGACTTTGCTGTATCGAAAGAGAATACCGAGGTATCTGCTAGCATTGGTTTGGGAAAACCCGGTGATGTTGCTTGTTATCTTTTGCATGCTTCAGCTATTTCTGCATACCCTGAAACGACAGTCTTGTGTGTAATATCTTTGTTTTCAAGATTTGGAACTTTAATAGAAGTACATTGTGCGGTAGTGGATATTTGTGTTAAAGATGTGCATGCTATTAGCATTGTTTTCAGATATGAGCAGGTTTCTGAAATATCCATGACCAAGTATTCAGACTTCTATTAATGCATTTTATCCATATTTGAAATTCTTTCCTTCATTGAAGAAGTCATACATTGTCAGTTTTGCGTTGATTTTATCCATTGTCGTGATACATATTAATTGTAGTTTTGAAAGTAATTGTGGTTATTTAACTTTTCTAGTTCAGGCAATGACTGGCCCGTTATTGGGGGTAGGTCCAAGTGAGTGTCGAGCATTTATAGACTTTAAAAATAGGCTAAGTTATGCTTTGAAATTTAGCTTCCTGTACTACGGAGTCCTTAGTTCTTGTGGCAGATGTCGTTTGTCAGAATAAAACTTGGCTGATACAGTAAGCTGTCTGCAGCTGCTATATTGCTGGGAAGTCATGTTCACAGTAAATGACAGGCAGTTATATACCAGACATTTATGTGAACTGCCTGAATAACTAGTTACCTGTGTTAATTCATGGTGTGGCATTACATGATATTTAGGTTGGTATGGTCTGCTGTTTTTGCATGTAGGATCATGATGTGTCTTAGATTTCACCTGCAGATCTTTAAGATGCAGTGAATGTTTGTTGATGTGATCTGTGTCTGAAAGCCAAAGGCATCATCATGAAATTGGCAAGTAAAAAATTCGATATCAGCAATGTATTGAGTGTGGGTGCCAGATTGCCTGGGCATCTAAATTTTGTAGTCTCCAGTTGAAATGTGATGGCACATGGTGATGCACGGGAGGGGAAGTGAAGGGGAAACTGGCGAATGGAGTGGGTAGCCAGTACCTTTCACACTCTCTTGGAACTTGGTGTATCCGCATTACTACCGCTGATGCGCACACCTCTGCTGCCAGTAGTCGACTGAACTGACGCCCCTGCCGATTTAAATGGACTCGTCTGTTTCGCCGAAAGACGAAATCTGGTTTCTGCGCATGTGCCATCACATTTCAACTGGCCTCTACCGTGACATGTAGAATTTTGTTGTGGTTGCTAGATTGTTTGAAAATTTGTGGTTCCATGCCTAATATTGACTACAGCGTGGTGAACTAAACCTTTCCAGCCCTTTCTTGAAATTAAATAATTAAAGCCCTAATCGAATGTGCAGTCCATTGAACAGTTACACGTGAGCCCTGGCTCCATGGCAGATTTAAATAGTGTTAAACAGTATACTGTATGTTGTTGTGCAGAATTGCCTTTGAAGTGACAGATGGTATTTTCCATTGTAATCTAAGGATCCTGTAGTACAGTACCAGTTTCAGAATTAGGTAGTAGTTGTGATTTGTTTTTATTTCATATGTATTTTTTTTAATAGCATCATTTTGTTGCTTATCGGGAGTAAGATATTTTGGCTCTTCTGTGAAGAAACTCATAGCTTATTGATATGAGAATTTTCAGTCAGGCGTCATGTAACTTGGGACGTAACGTGGTTTGATGACTGGGCACAGTGACTCACAATACATGATATGGCAGCAGGAGTTAATATTATAATATATGTGTAGTATTTTGATACAGAACTTTTCATTAAGTGATGTGGGCTAGATTTTCCACTCAAACATTAAAGCACTGATTTCTGTTTTTTGTTTAGAGAAAAGAGGTGAAAGTTTTGTACAAAGGTTGGAAAGTTGATTGGTATTATGTGGGAGTGTACCATAATATTAGGGGCAAGGTTGCTGTTTTAAAGTGTGTGAAGTTACAGTTGGGTGGAAGGTACCTGCCCACCAGCATGGTGACAGTTGTGGCATTATGCATTGATGCAGGTAATGCAGGAACATATGAATCTATTTTTGACATTGCTGACAGTCTTATATTTGCTGAATTTTTATGTTTTTTTTTTTTTGTGTTTGCATCAGATACATGGGGATTGATTTGCACATGTGCCGTTCCGTAGCTGCTGTTGGTGGCAGTGATGCTGTTTGTACTAGAAGTACAGTGTAATTCTGGCCTTTCTTTTAATGGCCTGTTTTTGAAGCCATAATGTTTCTACTTTGATTGATTCTAATTTTTTGATAAGTGTGTTATGTTAGCCAGTTTGGGTGATGAAGTGAGCCAGTTTTTGTTACAGATTTTTTTAAGTCTGTCATTTGTTTACAGTTCTAATACAAGATCACTGTTTCATTATTTTGATATTTCTGCATATGGCTGTTCAAGTACCTTTTCATTTTGTTTTATTTGTTTTAGTTAGTTTCCATAAAAATAGAAAAATTATAGGCCATTTTGCAGGTGGCAGTTTGAATGCCATATGTTAATGTTTTATGAGAATGTAAAGGTATTAGAACAGTGTATTAAAGCACTCTCTTTGAAGATAGTTTGTGTGTTTGATACAGTGGTTAACTGCATAATTCATTTTGTCCTAAAGTTTTATGATGATGATCATGGCATTTGTGTAAGTTGACATAGTTGTTTTGCTAATTATTGTCACATACTCATAGATACTGCTGCAAGTGATCCAAGTGCTGTCTGGGAGGAATCTTTTGAAATTTGTGTGGTTATGAAATCTGCCATTTTAGGACAAGGGACTTTGTATCCAACTTCAGGAAACAGTTCTTGTATGTAAAAACAAAATGTTGCTTTTGTAAAGAATGAGATATTGGTTTTTCAGGCCTAGGGCATAATCAGAGCTGCATTTACTTTGAGTTATATGGAATTCTTTACAGTTACATTACTCGTGAGAATAGGAAACCCATCTGTTGTTTGCTGTCCATCTTGTCATAATTTTCTGGGGAAATTCAGCAGACACCGGAAAAGTACTTCACATACAAGAAAAACACCAACCTTGGTATGTTACTTGTGTAATTTAAATGTGTGGGTGATTTGGGCTCTAGGGGTTTGGCTTCCCATTTTGATAATCTTTCAACATTTTGGCACGCATTAATGTTGCCATTGTGAGGGTGAAGCACCGCAAGGAGGATACATTCCAATGTGTAGATGTTGGCAGTGGTAGTAAAGGTGAGGATCTGATGTGGGTTAAGTCCTAAATGTAATTTTGATATTTGGAAGTAAGTTATTTTTGTGGCAAATATTTAATACATATTCAGAATATCAACATCATACTGCCACATGACAGTTTTCAAGTTAAAAAAAAATTACTATTAGTCAAGAGATGTACATTTGGAAAATAAAGTAACTGGATTTATATTCGTGTGCCGCAGTTTTCAACACGAGTGAGTTGTTGGTGTGAGTTGAATCATGGGTAGAAAACAATTCAGTGTTTTTGTAAGGTTGCAGTGTTAAGCCCCCTCCCCCTTTTTTTTTTTGGCAGCTCAGCAATTTAATCATCAGACTTTTAATGTTTGCATGGGTCTTGGAGTGGTGTTGACATGCTTTTTGCTTTAAGAGGTTATGTTTGTACATTCTTACTGGATTTGGTGTGGGGAGAGCTACTGTGGTTTTGTTGTGTTCCTTGTTTCTTATAAGTGCTACTTTTTACATTGAGTCCTTCTCTACTAACTTCAGTAGTGTTGATTTACAGCAAAATGGTCGATAGCTTATGATGACATTTGATTTCACATGTGATACCAGTTTATGTGGTTTTTGAGATCATCTGACAACAAAGTGTCTGGTTTGTTTCAGTGTTGCCAATATTGGTTGTGTTAACTGCAACAAACATTTGCACTCTTCATTTTAGAATCCTTAGAGTTTTCAAGACCAATGGCCATATGGGTTTATTAAGAGTACTTTCACTTTCACCAGGAAATAACACCAGGTCCTTCTAGAAGTGTAAATTTTCTTCCAGATATCACAGTAATAGAAGTTAGTGGTTTGTAATTAAGCATGCCAAATTTGTTGTATGGGATTTAAAAGGTGTGTTGTGCACTGATAATTATTTCATGGATCGAGTATGTTTGGCAAGTTGTATGTCCTGGAAGTTTGTGCTGTTTTGAGGTTCTGGTCTGACTGCTGGACCATATCTCCCACCCTTTGAACAAATGTGATGGAAAATTGTGGTACTGTATTCCTCTTCTCCCATATCAGATTGTGTGGTAACTAATAAACCAAAGAAGTTCATTGTTGTGATCTAGCACCACTCCATTGTGCTTTTTTTTCATAATAAGTAACAGGACTGCAGCTGTATTCTGTAATGGCTGTTCTGAAATCACAGTCCTGGTGAGAAATAAGGTTCTTCTGACAGTGGCTAGTGAGAATACCCTATTCTGAGATGTTCTGTGCAGGCTGGAATTACTGATGTTAGGAGAATGTAATACCTCTTCAACCCTGAAGGTAGAGCCTCTTGGTTCCTGTGGAAAGTTGGTGGAGGACAGTAATATCCTTAACATGTTAAATTATTTATAAGAACTATGGAATTTTTTTGTATCCATGACTTTTAAAGTGTAATTGCCTACGTAACACACATGAATGAGTTGCGAATAAGTATCACGTGTACTAGAGGAATAGTTTAATGGTGTAAAATGTACTTTTTGAAACTTGTTAGGCAGTGACAGGTGTTTTTGTGGCTGTGTGGATTGTGTTCATTTTACCTGAATGTCCATGAAAAATCCATAAGGAGAAACAAGACAGCTGTTTGTGCTTTCAGTAAGGCAGCTGTAACTCTTCAGTGACCTGTGTTTCCTTCCGTCACTGAACCATGTGAGGTTGTATTTATATTGATTTATTTTGTGCACGGTGGCATTATACTGGTCGGAGAAGTATCTCACATTGTAGTGTCTTCAACATGAGGGTCAAGCACTCCAAAAGAACGATGTCATAGGCATTACCTTTGTGTTAGCACCTTGCCTTGAAGGTGCTTAGGAGGCGTAAGTGTAAAGTGTTGTGCATTCATAACCTTGATGGTAATGGTGAATGATCAGAATCACAATTCATCCACCCTTTCTTTCACAGTGCATATGCTTGGTGGTCTTGTTAGGCCAAACAGTTAAGTTCTAGTCCTGATGCTGTTTCATAATTATGGTTGGGTACTTTCAGGTCATTTGTATGCTGCTTTCTTTTCATTTATGTTTGACAACCAGGGATTAGTGAAAAGAACTTATGCCTGAATAATTTCATCTGTAGCAGCCCTGAGTAATTAATTTTTAGTGTAGTCTCCATCTTTGTTAGTGGTCTTCTCCCATCTTCACCTTTGAACAAGAGCATGCATACCTGCCCAATGAAATTTTGTCTCCTTTCTGTGTGGCCACTGGCACATAGAATATTGTAGTGCCATATTTTATGTGTAATGATGTCACAAGCTGTCTTTCAAAGGACTGGACTGTTGAAAATTTGCTAGTGTGAGGTTAGGTTCATAGTGTGGTTGTGGCAACGTGCCCATCCAACCCATGTGATGGTCTCAGTGGTGCACACACTAGTGTGTGGCTTGGCATTGTCATGGAGGAGGAGCAGTACTTTGACATTTTTCTTATGGTTTGAGTTCGATTAGGGCAGACATTGAGACTTGTATGTGTTTCACTGTAGTTGTTAGAGTAAATTGCTCTGCTGTGCACAGCACTGATCTCACCCCACATTAATGTAGCCATGATGTTTCCTGCTGACATGCCCTTAAATTTTTGTTTTATTGGATATATTTTGTGGCTGAATTCTATAGATTGCTGCTAGAATTGTGGTTCAGAATGGTGTGCCCTTATGGGTAACAAGGCTATGTGTATATTGGTTGCCTTAGTGCTGAAGGTTGTACACAAGAAAGGCAAGGAAATGAGTCACCTCTGATCATTTGCACCCATGTGATGTGGGATTTCCTATCTCATATTGTCATTGGGAATGGAATTTGGGTCCACCATTTTGAACTCAGATCCAAGCAGCAGTCAGTAGAAGGGCATTGCGTGGCATTTGCAAGGAAGGAAATTTGAAGGGTGTGGTGTTATGAAAAGTCATGGCTGCAGTCATTTGGGACAAGAAGGGTTTTGTTGGAACTTGTGACAGCAGTGAACAATGAATTCTTGCCTCCTGTACTTGAACACTGAAATCTGAATTTTTGCCTTCATTAAGTTCATTCTAGAAGAAAAATGTTGGAAGTGTTCATTTCCTTGACAGTGCCTGGCACACAAACATGCAACTATTGAGAACATCATAAAAGTAGCATATACAGTATTCACACATTCAGTGTACTGTCCTCACCTCACACTATGAAATGTTCACCTCATGGGTCCTTTCAAATACTACCTGCAAGGACATCATTACATGGATGATGAGTCACTGCAGACTGCCTGTGCCAGTGGCTACAGAGAAATGGGAGCAACTTTGCCGAGCAGGATTAGGAGTGCATGCTATTATTCAAAGGTGAAAAAAGACTGTTGACAAAGATGGCGACTTGAAAAGTGATCATGTCCTTGGTAGTAATGTTGTGAATTTCTTGAAATATTCATATGCCTGAGTTTTAAAAAGCATGAAATGAAGAATGGACTTTTTTTACTTTCCAGCTGCTCACTTGTGTAGTAAATGTGTTTATGAATTGAATAATTCCATCAGTACATTTTTCCACAATTTGTTAGTTGCCGAGTATGGTAATGCAGTGCTGCATACAGAATTTGTAGATGTCTGTGTGTCTATAAACAGACATTACTAGTTAGGCGTAGACCAGTTTAAAACTTCATCATGAAGTTTAAAAACATATGTATTTATGTGACTGTCATATGCCCCGCATCATTAGAAATGCTGCACTTGACTTCATGCTTTGTAAATGTGTATGGCTTTGCAGAACCTAAAATATGTTATGCAATTGGGGTTGATGTGTACATGGCTTCAGCTTGGTGTTTCTGACAGGAGGGACACTTATTACCAGTCTTTGATATGGTGAATCCTTTGTGTGTCATGAACGTTCACAAAATGGACAAAATTATGGAAACATATGTGAAAGATACACATTTCATTATTATAGGCCACCATTTTCCTGTAATACAGCTTTTCTCCATCTTGGAATAGACTTGTGTAAGTTCTGATTAGTCTGTAGTGGAATGTTGTACCACTGTTCATAAAGAACATGTTCTGCTTCTCACCCCACTCCACAAAACTGACCACAGTGGTTCAGTGATTTTTATGTCTGGCAAGTGTGCTGGCCAGGGACTATGCTGAAGTGCATCTTTATGCTGTTTGGTCAAAGACTGAACACTTCTGGCTGTGTGTATGGGCGAATTGTCATCCTGAAAAATTGCATCGCCTGTATGAAACAACATCTGGACCATAGTATGCACCTGGTTAACTGAAATGTCCACATAGTCACTGGCAGTAATTCGACCTTTCAGAGGACCAGCAGAATACCAAGATACTGCTGCCTAAATCATCACAGAACCATCTCCTTGTTTCGCAGTTGGAATCAGGTGTTCAGGGCTATAGGCTTTCTTGGGTGTTGTCCAAACAGAAACCCAGCCTGATGTTGGGAACAACACAGACGACTCATTTGACTATATTATGTATCTCCAGTCATCAGACGTCCAGGTTTTACGATCATCATGCCATATTTTTCACCCAAAATTGTCATTTTCAGTAATGAGAAGTTTAGCCATTGAAGCTATACTATTGGATGTCGGATTTGTGAAGCTGTGGTAAGACTTCTGTTGAAACAGGGTCTTTGAGATGAATCTTGAGTTCCTCTGTGACATTTGCTGCAGTAGTTCTATGATTTTTAGTCACAATCTGCTTCATTGTACAGCAATCCCTTTCACTTAATTTTGGTTTTCAGCCACTATTCCTCTTAGCTGTGATGTCTTCCCATGATTTGTGTATGCTGTCATAACCTTGGAAACGTCTGCTCTGGATACACCTAACAAAGCGGTCATTTTGGTTGCAGATGGTCCAGCTAGACATGCACCAACAATCTGTCCTCTATGGAAATCTGACAAGTCCCATTTTGCAGTACTTTCATACGAACTTTTACTGACACAATCTGTTCTGTATTGACACTGGCACTAAACAGAATAAACAAACAAAAGAATAAATAAAGATACCCACAGCTAATGTTCTTTCAGTGCAGCCAGCACAATTTTTTTCCTATATTGTCTGGTGTGTCCATTATTTTGTTCAACCCCTGCTTGTCTTATGTTACTTGGAGAAACCTAGTCATGTAGTCTAACTGAAGAATGCATTAGCAAGAACTACTGGGTCTAGTAGGTGTTGGTGGTGACTGTATTGCATTGTAAATAGTTGTTGGTTGTGAAGTACCTTGGGAAAGTCCTTGTGCCTTGGTGGCAGCAGCTTCATACAGAGAGAGAGAGAGAGAGAGAGAGACCGTTTCATTACCAGTGGGTACGATTAGTCTTAACTTCATACAGCTTGCTTGCTCTTAGGTATTCTGCACATAATTAAGTAAGGTGCATCATTCAATAACAACCAAATGACTGTTACCCTAGGGCTTTGTGTTTCATTGGTCATGGTACAAAATGAAAATGTTGCTGCATTTGTATTGGCATTTGACAATTCTGAATGTTGTGTGTTTTCAAGAAATTATTTTGAATCCTCATGTGCCATCAGAAAGATGTGGCTGTACAAGAATGCATGAAGGTACCTAGATTATGTAAGAACTGTTTTCTGAAACCTTTTTAAACCAAATAGTGTGTGTTATGTGAACGTGATCTTTATTTTGTAGTGTACCATATGATGATCAGTTTGTAACTGATGTGGTCAAATTATTAGTTTATGCAGTATGTTTTCACAGCTGTTGCATGCAATGGAAGTTGCAGTGAATTTGAGACCCACTTGAATTTATTGCCTTTGTAGTAAGAATACTTTTTTGATATGGTTATTCATTCGTAAATCAGAATTTATGTCAAGTTAGTGTGACCAGATTTTGTCTACATAAAATCACTGCTCCGTGGAGCAGATTCCTTACTAAACTGGTAGCCCCTTAGGTCATACAGAAATTCACCGGAATTCATAAATATGAAAGGTCATCCTGTTTGCAAGGAGTCCAATATTGGGCCGTTTTCATGTATAACCATTTTACCCCGTTTATGTAAGGAATGGTAATTATGGATTAGTGATTAACTCTCTTAAATTCAGCAACTTCAGAAATTGATTAGTCAAGAACTTACAAACGTTTCTTAGTTTTCAAAGAAAGGATTAGGGTTTTGTATTCAGCATTTTCAAACTGTAAGTTAAACTGGGGTTGTGGTAGAGTACCACTATATAAAGTAAGATGTAGATTTCGATCGTACCCGTAAATTGACCCGTGTTTCAGAGTTCATTGGGGCCGAGAGGTTTGTACCCTTCCACCCCCCCACCCCCCCAAGGTCCTTTTTTCTAGAAGTAATGGTAGGTTTCGTGTGGATGGGAAGTTAACCGTGCGTATTTCGCAGGGAGAACAGATTTGGAAGGTGTTTGAAATTGACGGAAGGGAAATTTGGATCTGGGTATGCGGAATGGAAAATGAAGTATGCACTTGACGAGGAGTTCATGGTATTGTTGGGCAACTAGGAAGGCGTGAATCGAGCAGGGGAAGCACTGTAGACATGTATGCGGGAGGTTCTGGTTGCGAATCTTCGTCGGCTTTCCATCCATTCCTACTGTGGTTCTGCGTTTTTTTTTGTATCCAGGGAAATGCTGGATTAGCATCTCGAGTAGACACGATAATTTCCTTCACAGTCGTTTACAGTTAATGATTCTTACTATCGACACCAAGATATGACAGTATCTCGCCATAAAACAAACCACAAAAATAAAACCAAGAAAAGCGCGACCGGTGGGACATGTAGAATGAATGGGAAAGGAGTTAATGCCTTCAAAGTTTTGGTTGGAAGCTCGCCATTTGATTGAGTGTAGTGCTGTGCATAAACTTGGTGTGCGGAAACACGTTCCAGGCATAAGAACTGAACTTAATTGAATTGTTTCACTTCATGGCTGGGTAGCAGAATGCTTGAACCTTCAGGTTCGGTAGTGCTTCAATTCATTGGACTGTTCACAGAAGACCACGCACCATGGAGATAGGTGAGGGATGTGCTAGTGGTTGCAGTATTTCTTGCATGGAGTGTACCATGCATGACTTCCGCCTTGGCCTCATTCTTATGAGTTGTATGCTCGGTTCCACTTGCCGTGACCACCACGGCTGTTAATATGTGATTGGTAGTTAACGCTCACGGCGCGAGGTGTGTGCAGTGACTAGAATTTAGTTCCCATAAGCTTTCGTACTCTTTTTAACCTCGGTTGTGATATGCTGTATGTGGCCTTCATTTCATCTTCGTGCAGTTACTGTGCGTTGTATGCGTGATGTGCAGATCCAGAACAGGCATAGGGGAATTGTGTGCACCCGTCCCTCTGTATGTTTCCAGTCAACAGATATGGGTGAAATTTGATAATGCAGGTTCTTGAGTAGTTGCATGACCATTTCGATTTTCATACAGATTTGTGTAATGAACGAACGCTTCACAAAAGCCAATAAATGTGGACAGGTTTGAGCAGCCCGTACGGAATCCCGAGGTGCAAAGAATACGTGTGGAAACTGCACCACGGTACGAATTGTGTCTTGCCGCTGTTGCTTGTGTCTTGCATTAGATAGCTGTAAATCAGTATGAGATTCGAAGTCAGAATTTGGGCCCAGTTCCTTTTCGTGTATTGTCGAGGTATAATGTGAAGCAGTCGTGTAAAACGGTGACGATACCGGTCTTAAGATGAAGTCTTTATCCACTTATTCATTACTGTTAGATGCCTTTTGTGGTTACTGTTCTTTGACTCAGAACCTTATTGTTTTAGTAACGCTGTTACATTTGTGCCTCCTTTGAGGTTGTTAAAATAACGACACACACACTGCACGACGGCGCAGCTGGCCCGTTGCGTTGAAATGTGTCGAATTCGACAAGTTAGAGGCCATCGGGCGCTTTGTTCCTGGATGTGGTTAGGCATTTAACAGAGGTTGTGTATTGTAGGTCCTGAAAAAAAATTACGGCCTTATGAGGTCACGGTGACGTGAAACAAAAGCTGTGATCAGCTGATCGTGATTCAGCCAGCTAGTCCAGCGGTCACGTTCCTACCAACACTCACCCACTGACTGTGTTTTAATTTTTGAACATCCCTGTCATGATTAATGTAGAACGCCATTTTCATTTGCTGATGAATCTAAATGCCCGCCTACGAACCTTTTTTTCGTTGGCGAGAAACATACATTCAGGCGAGTCATTCATGACCGTTTATTGCTGTGTTATTGTGATCCAAGATTGGTTTTGCTCCGGTATTGTACAGTGGCATTTTTGTATCGTGAGAGAAGCTTTGTCTTTTACCTGGTCCGTAGTTAATCTGGCCTATATCTTTAGTGGGTCCCAGTGGCTGCGGGGTCTGAAGCGTGTGTCTGCGGCCGCTCGTTTGCTGGAATTGCGGGTTCGAATCCCCCCGTGGGCATGGTGTGTCGTCAGTGGTGTGTGTTGTCAAGTAGAGGTCTCTGCGTAGGGCTGATCACCCGTCCGGAGGAACCCTACCGAGTGTGGTGTGTCGTGAGTGTGATCGTGAAGCCTGGATAATGAGGAGGCCCAGGCTCGCCAAGGGCTGTTGCGCAGCGGGGGGGGGGGGGGGGGTGGTGTGCCTTTTGTGGGCCGCCGTGGGCCCAAACATGGTGGCGTCCCTCGCCCGCCCGCCCCCCCCCCCCCAGCTTTTTGGTTAGAAAAAAAAGACCCCAACAAC
>Ga0136643_10005708_pt1 | contig 17635 bp, 14 predicted proteins | sample TergutLab28metaG_FD_96883 | JGI IMG/M metagenome (GOLD analysis project Ga0136643, IMG submission 96883) | Labiotermes labralis P1 segment gut microbial communities from Petit-Saut dam, French Guiana - Lab288 P1 (version 3) (version 3) | ecosystem: Host-associated > Arthropoda: Insects >... | reverse complement strand
TACTTATTTGTTTGGTAGTTAGGTGGTGCTCTGTTAGACAGATGACTTGGGGAGTGATGGGGGATAATGCAATTAGAAATTCATCAGTTTTGTTATATAATCCACGTATATTTTGGTGGAGTAATTTGAATTTTGTAGTCTGGTGTTCAGTATATGTAAGGCTATTTGATAAGTGATTGTGGTTGTTATGAACAGTATAACAATCTGGCTTAGAAAATTTTGAACATTTTGGCATTAGGAGGAGTATACTCGCTCTTCTGAACATAAAATATATTCTACTCAAAACTGCCTTGTTGGTGTTGCTGCTTGTGCATTAACTTATATTTCACCAAACACAATTTCTTTCAGATGCTGTGTCAGCTGATGGTTGCTGTAACTGAAAAACCATTAGTCAATGAGCCATCTTAGGAGGAATTAGGAGACACAAGAACAAAGGAAAAATAGTGTGTTACAGACATCTAAATCATGAACTAGCATTTTGTAACACATCCCTTTGTATAAATAATGGTTTTATGAACTGAAATACTGTGTATAAGGAGTAGAATTATGTGAGCATCATGCGCAAATTTTAAATGGAAGAGATAAATTTCAACAGAATATGGCAAATATTTATAAAATAAACAATGTAATTTTCCAAACATAATTATTAGTATCCTAAACTTAAAACTATAAGAACATTGGTTTTGAAAACATTAATTTTGCAGCAATAAATTTGATAAGTATAAAGTGTTTAAAACAAAATATGAGAAGTGCTGAAGATGCACAGGGCTGTACCATGGGTGGTGGTGGGTATACTTAACCTGAACGAAGGATCCTGTAGCACAGCAGAAGGGGTAGTGGATGCAAATGACCAGTTGATCTTTTCCATCATTGCTGTATAATTTCGTATGTGATATAAATAAAATAATGTTTTTAGGTTGGTTTCTGAAATGAAGAACATCCTGAGCAGGCAAGCATGCAGTCTACATATTTGTAAAAGGTAAAGGTCACCCCATTACATCCCTATGCAGGCACAGAGGGTGTGGGGTGGTAGCGGTTCAGCCCCTTCCCATTTCCAACCTGTTACTAGAAGGAGGTGGGTGGTCAGTACCATGCTCCAGTCACTTCACTACGTGGGAAGACACCTACACATTTGTATCCCTAATAAATTTTGCATTCAACATTGTTTTTGAATATGTTATTACGAAGGTTCAAGTAAACCAGGAGGGATCATAAACTCCTTCATCTGGTGAAGCAATTATTCTATATTCCTAACAGAGCAACTGCATGGATCTCACCTCACACTCACATCTATTTTACCAGAATGTGGTCAACAGCTGGTAAACTGTGCATATTCAAATTAAATACACTATAAACTGCCACAGTATACTTTAATGTCATAATTATTTCCTTTATATTTTACTCATATGTTTTGATATTAAAGGTCATTATCAGGAAGTCATTTGACATCAGCAAGAGTGGACTCAACCAGACAATAAGCAGTCCACGAATAACACTTTGTACTTGATATAGTCTCAGTAGTAAGCCACAGTATATTTTAGTAAAAAAATCCCCTCAAAAAATTCAAGCAAAACGAAAATGCATGCACCTTCCTGTGGGAAACCTGAAGGAGAGACTGCTTGCAATATGAATGCATTGATGGGAAGGTTGGGTTTTAAACAGAATTGGATGCCATAACCATGATTCATCTGGATAAGGATACGCATGTGGCAGATTCTTGTAAACACGGTAATCAGCTTCAGGGCTCATCAATTATGTCTGCTGTGTGGACTTTCAGCTCCACCGCCCACCTCTGCACCTAGTCCATGGCGAATAAATGTGTAGCCGGTAGTACCGGCATGCTCTACTCCGTGGTCCGTGCCAAACCTACCCACACAGATCGTAGTGTGATATACAGATCATCGTTTGATATGTGTGATTTCTCGTCCGTGCTTCGCGTGTCGAGTGGGCATTAATGGCGCTGTGTGTTAAACATCGAATTTTGAAAGTATTCGGGGCTTCATGTGCTGTAAGTTAAAGCAGCGATGGAGGTAGCGGAATTTTGGAAGACACTTATTCCATCTGAATATGTAACTGTAACGAAATGTTACTGTGTTGTACAGAAGCATTTATTCAGTAGTGAGTATGGTATATGATGGTCTCTGAAGCACAAATTTTGTATCAGATCTAGCCGCGAACATTAAATAATAACAGTAATTTACTAATAATTAATAATAATTTACATAATTCTCAGCAGTTGACTATTATACGTGCGAGTTTATTAGGTTTATACACTGTGTGGAGAGTAGTAAGCAGGGTGTGGATGAAGTGTAGCTGTAGTACATCTCAGTAATAATGCCCGGAAATATAAAACACGGAAGCTTTTCGAAGAATTAGCTGCACAGTCGTCAGTCAGCGGAACGTTTAGCTGGTGTATCACGCGATGTGGGTTCTTGTCATTGAACGTTGGCATATGTACATGTCTGTTCATTACAAATACTTAGAACGTACCCATGTGACCAATTGGGAGCTCCTCTTTCAAATCGAAGAACTCTCAACGAAAGCTTGTGCAGCAATATGAATGTTTTCTCCATTTGTATCAGCCTTCGGTGTCTCATTTCTTTTTGGATCAGAAGCTACCAATTACTTCAGAAGTAGTTAGGTTATGGTTTACGTACCTTGTGGATGTTTATACATTCGGGGAATCGCCAAACAGTGTAGTTGTATGCTCCAGACATGTATTTATTTCAGATTTTATACTGTTTAGCTACTATATTACAAAAACGCAGTTAGGTTTGTTTCTTACAATTTTTTCAATTTGTCTGGTCATGTGGTTCTCTGTGACAGTAAACAAAAAACTAAGAATGCGTTATTAACGCAGCTGTAATTGACATGATCAACTTAATATATGATCTTACCAACATACCAATAAAAAGAAATATCTGTGAAGATTCCTATGCACTATTTTTTTGTACATACACATATGAATGTGCTGGCACATACACACTAAAGATTAAGCGTGGTAAATTTTGGGCTCTCATCCATCACCATGATATGCTACCTTCAAGACCTTTCTCTCACCAGGATAGGAGATGTGTTTATGTCTGTAATTTGTGCAACAAATTTTGTAGGTCTATATAAACAGCATGTTATACATGAAAGGGGTTTTGGAAATGGCTGGTGATAAAAGTAGATGCTTCTAATTTCATTCAAAATGGTGATGTATATATGTAACTTGACACATCATGTACACAGTTTTGTGTGTGTGTGTTAAATGAATAGCAATGGCTGAATTAAACTAAACTCAACTGAACTGAACAAAACTAGGCTACCAGTTGGCTTAAAATGTATAATTTTCCTTGGTGTTTTCACATAGAACTTTCATTTAGATTAGATGTTAAAGATTGGGTGTTGTGACCCTTGCACCTCAAACTTATCAATCTTAAAACTCAACTGAAAATGTCAAATATAAAATGGGTGAACACACTATATAATTTGTCCTTCCCCCTGCTTTATGAATTTGTTAAACATAATTTAATAATAGTGGAGAAAACTATCAGGACAATCAAGACAAACTTGCTCCAGAAATACTGTTTAGGTGTTTACCCAGTGACAAGTAGCAGTGGGCAGGAGTGGTTAAACACCTGTTCTGATAAGATGTAGGCCCCTACAGATGCTGTGGTGAGGTAATGTGTCCATAGGAAGGTATGACTGCAAGGACTTCCTTATGGTCTTGTTAATGTGTTGTCAAAGTATCATGTGTTTTAAATTGATCAAATTCCAGCAGAATTGATTAAGCCCAGGGGTAATTTGATCTGAAATCCATAAACTTGTTAATTCTGTTTGGAATAAGGAGGAGTTGCCTGAGGAGTGGAAGGAGTTGATCATTGTACCTATCTATAAGAAGGGTGATAAAACAGACTGTAGTAATTTTAGAGGCATATCACTTTTGCCAACCATGTACAGAATTTTATCTAACATCCTGCTGTCAAGGTTAACTGCATTTGCAGAGGAAATTATTGGAGATCATCAGTATGGATTTCAATGCAACAGTCAGCTACTGATTTGCATTTATCAGATACTTGAGAAAACACTGGAATACAATGAAGCAGTACATAACCTCTTTATAGAACTAAATAAAGCTTATGGTTCAGTTAGGAGGGAGGTATTGTGCAATATTCTCATTGAGTTTGGTATCCCCATGAAACTGGTAAGGCTAATAAAAATGTGTCAATGAAACCTACAGCAGAATCTGTGTAGGCAAACATTTGTCTGACATATTTCCTATTAGGAATGGTTTAGTTCGTGTGCGGACTAAGGCCACGGAGTTTGTTTGTTTTTTGTTTTGAAACAAGGAGATGCAGTATTGGCATTGCTTTTCAACTTTGCTTTAGAGTATGCCACTCGGAGGGTTCAGGTAAACCAAGATGGCTTGAAATTAAATGGTACACATCAGCTTCTGGTTTATGCTGATGATGTTAATATATTTGGAGGAAGTGTAAATAAAAATGTAGAAGCTTTAGTATTTGCTAGTAAGGAGACTGGACTAGAAGTAAATGCTGATGAGACTAAGTACATGGTCATGTCTTGAATCAGGATTCAGGATGAAGTCACAGTATAAAGATTGATAAGAGTTCCTTTGAGAGGATGGAAGAGTTCAAATATTTGGGAACAGCCGTAACAAATTAAAATTCTGTTCAGGAAGAAATTAGGAGCAGGTGGGAAATGCTCGCTATCATTCGGTACAGAATTGTTTGTCTTCCAGTTTGCTGCCCAAAAATTTAAAGATTAAGATATACAGAACAATGATTTTGCCTGTTGTGTATGGGTGTGAAACTTGGTTGCTCACATTGAGGGTGGAATGCAAGCTGAGGGTGTTTGAAAATAGGGCATTGAGGAGAATATTTGGGCATAAGAAGGACAAGGTAACAGGGGAGTGGAGAAAACTACATAATGAGGAGCTTAGTGAACTTTACTCCCCATCAAATATTATTCGGGTGATCAATTTAGCAGAATGAGGTGGGCAGGGCATGTAGCACATATGGGGGAGAGTAGAGGAATGTACAGGGTTTTGGTGGGGAAACTTGAGGGAAAGAGACCACTTGGAAGACCCGGGCATCAATGGGAGGATAATATTAAGATGTATCTAAAGGAAGTGGGATGTGGGTGTATGGACTGGATCGAGCTGCCTAAGGATAGGGACAGTTGGAGGGCACTTGTGAATGCAGTAATGAACCTTCAGGTTCCATAAACTGGGGGGAATTTCTTGACTAGCTGAAAACCGGTTAGCTTCTCAAGAAGGACTCTGCTGTATGGAGTAAGTCAGGAAGTAAGTAACATCTGTTTTAACTTTCCCCGAATGGTTGTACCTTACAGTTCAACTGAGCCCAGGACTTCAAGTATATTTATTAAAAGTTTTTTGTAATAAATCAGTGATTCTAATAAGTGTCTACCATAAAAATTAGCATGTTTTGATATGTAAGTCAGGACCATTTCTTCTGAATGATTTAAATCTTAAAAAATAACACTGTCTTTGAACAGGCACCTGTCGCAAGCTCTTTCAGTCTTAGTAATGAGTCTTCTTGTACCACAAAAACCAGAAAATTTTCTGAATGGCTGTCTATTAGCTGCTTAAAAGGACTTTGCTGAGTTAGTTAGTTCTGCACTCTTCAGTATGTATGTCAACTTTATTTCATATATGGGTTTATTAACATGAAAATTTACCCCTCGAAGGTGTACAGGGTCCGTTGAATGAAACTAGTAGAGTAGGAAGACTGACAAAAAGATAAGTCATGTGCTTTGATGTTGTGGATATGAGTGTATATATTGTAAGATTTGCAGTTCATGATGTACAGTGAAGATTGACTGACTACGTGGTGTAGTGAGGTAAAAACTCACCCATATGTCACATGAATGCACGCCATCATCCTTAGGGCAGAAGAGTTTTTTTTTTAATGTTTTCTCTTTCTTTATTCTAGGTTCTGGTGTGGAAATTGTGATTTGCACATCTCATGGTGAAGTCCTGGAATTCTCTGGTTGTCAGATTCATGATATATGTGAAATCTCATGCTTAGATCCAAAGAGTATTACAGTTTTCACAACATATGATTCTAAGTGTAACATATTTTACATTATAAGTTCTGGAAATGGAATTATAATTTTATCAAGGAAAGGAGGATTGAAGGTATGTGATATTGCTACAAAGTTTTGCCTCTGCCTAACTTACCATTACCATAATTGTAGTGTCCTAGTCTCAGAACGTATAATTATTTTATTCTGTCAAGTTTCCTCAATACAACAGTGTTGTCTTAGCCTGTGAAGGACTTGTGTAAGTTTAGACATCCACAAGAGTTATGTATGCAAATTTTGTCTCAAAATTTCTTTTCTGATCCACCTGTGGAAAGGAAATTGAAGGTCGTACACACAATTACCTGCACATTTCTACATTCACATCCATATATGTGTATGTGCACATGTGTGCATATACACATGTTTGTCTACTGGATTTCATAAAGCTTTCTGGTGCATCTTTACTGTTGCTTTAGCTTGTCTGACAGTATCAAGAGTGTGAAGAGATAATATGTCAACTGGCAGATATCTTCAAATCCATGTTAGCAGGAACTCATTTTTATTTAAATTTGACTTGCATTTATACCTTGATTTGTAGCACTGTGTGGCCTGTGATTGGAATGGGTGTTGTACTTGCAGATGTTTTTGCAGTTTCCTTATTACTGTTACTTTCTTACATCTGTGTACCTATGATACTGGTGTTCTATGGTGAGGACTGTTAGACCACACCAGACCTTAAAGCTGGAGGGCTGCTTCATTTCATCTCTCTCTTTGACTGCTTATTCCATAATGCAGAGCTTTAGACATTGTGCTGTTCACCAGATATTATGACACTGATCAAATCAGCGAGGATGAGATGGACAGCTCTTGTAGGATGCATGAGAGGGATGAGAAATGTGTACAAAATTTTAGCCAGAAAACTGGCCTGGAAGATACTTGTGTGTGTACCTAGGAATGGATTGAAGGGGTTAATATTACAGTGGGCCTAATAGCAACAGGATGTGAAGATGTGAATTCATGTTACTGTGAGTAGTGTCCAGTGACTTAATGCTATGAAAATGTTAATGAAACTTAAGGCTCTCTCTGTGGTGGAACACTTCTTGGATGTCTGTGTGACCATTGGCTTCAAAAGGACTCCACTTCTCTTCTTTACAGAGTTAGTTATTTTGCATACATAGTTTCGGCTTAATTTTAATTAGTTTTGCTTTTATTTTTAACAGCAGTTTGATTTTTTTAAAGGTTGTTGAACAGCATCAAGATGTGAACAGGTTCATGGTGAGTGATTTCTCCAGTGTTGGGTTTCCTCAACTAGGGATCTGGACAAATGATGCTAAACAATCTTTAACACCAAACAAAATTGTAGAATTTAATGAAGGTCAAAATATGTGGTCTCAAGACTTGAGCATCTCTAATATTCTTCATGAGAAATATCAGGTAGGGATGCTTAGAACATATGTCCCGAACTTCATTAGCATTGTAATTTTGTTATATCCGGACTGCTGATAGGTTTCTGTTCCTTGCACTTGCATTCAGTAGTTTGTGTAAGTGATTTCCAGTGTTTCTTCAAAGTTTTTGCATGTGGATAAGGTGAAAATAAATGGAGATTTCTAAACAACCAAATTTTGATTGTCAGAGCAGTAATAAACAGTTTAAAGGCTTTGAGCAAGTTTTGTATGGGACTTAGGTTCTACATGGAAGTGAACAATAAGCTTTGTACTCTTTGTTGGGAAAAAGCTCTTAGCATATATCAGACACAAAGCCAGACATCGTATGACAAAGAGAGTAATCTTGTGCCTTGCCAGTCAGTAACCTTACAAACTTCCAACTTCTGGTCAGTAGGCTATTCCATCCCCATTTTTTAATTGTTTTTATTATCATAACCAGTCAAGTGTTCTTGGGTCTCACAACTAACTGCATGTGATAGTTCAGACACACTCACTTGAACCATTTGACATGGCTGCCATCTTGAGAAGATTTTATTGAACTTTGTTACTTGGAAATCTTCAAGACATACAACCGATTATGAGCCTGTATGTCCCAGAAAAGTCATGTCTTGGAAGTTTACAAAAATAGGCATTCTCATGTTTTTAATTTTGTCATCTTTGTGTTTCTGTTTTATTTAGGAACTGTCCATGAAGATTGAAGAATATGAGCAAAAACTGAAAATGAAGAAACACCTCAGGTTATATAACTATGAAGTTGCTGGACATGGATATAAATTTCCATTGTCTTCAGGATCTGTGGTAAGCTTAGGAATTTATTTTCAGTAGAACTATTGTTAGAGATAAAACACAGATGGTCTGTTCTCCTATCATTTGTGTGAGTGCGTTCAGTGGGATGTGTATTTGTGTACAAATGAAGTCTTTTGAGTGTACTTTTATTTTGGCATATTTTGGACATATTATCCAGTCTGTAATCGTAACTTCTGTTGCCATGTCTGGAGAACTCTTCTATGCAAATCTTTCTCTGGTTTTTAAGTTCAGTGTCATAAGTGCTTCTTTAACAACAGAAAACAGTACTTGTATGAGAAGTGCGTTAATCTATTGGTAGCTGACAAACAGGAAAGAGTAAAGTGATAAGTTGTGTTCAGTAGTTTGTGCTCTTGAATATAACATTACAAAATGTAGAAATTCTAATTTTTGCCTCGTAGTAAACCTTATAAAGATAAGAACAGTGAAGAGACTTTTGAGAATGGGTTGTTTACTAGTAGAATGACAATGATGACCCACACAGAATGACACATTTCACTTTCTGACATGCACCTGTATTCTCAGCTCCAACAGCATTAGATTTGTCAGACCCAGACTGTGAGGTTGCAAAGTTCATCCAAAGTCAACACTGATAAAATAATGGTAATTTCATGTCAAATAGCAGTGTTATAGGAGCAAAATTTTTAAGACCATTCCTGATTCTCAGAAAAATTTTGCCAGTTTGTTGGGTCTTTGTAAGGAAGTGATGCATATGAAATTGTACAATTCCACGTTCATTAATTGCAGAGGTACAGTATTTTGCAGTTTTAGGTTTTGTTGATTTTTCCCCCCATTCTGATTCACTAAAATGCTAATAACTGTGGTCATAATGAAGATGGAGAGCGCACTATTGTATTGATTGGAACTTTTGTTTGGCATACCACTTGCAGTGTTTTCATAAGGATGAAGGTGAATGATCTGTGTGCATGCCATGTAGGAATGTGGATGAGTGGAGGTATAGCTCCACTCGTAGTTAACCTTAGCACTGGATGGAAGTTAATGGTGAGAGCTTTGTGCCCCAGCCCCTTGACCTATGAGGAAAGAGCCCCCAGTACCCATTGAGTAGAAGGCTGCTTGGGCCCCAGAACCAGTCTGGACACTTGCCCTTAGCCTGGTCACCATCAGCAATGCTGTCCCAGGTGTCACTTATAATGTTTTAGACCTTTGTACTTTATTTGTGAAAAAAAGTCTTCTGAAACTTAAAGCAAAGGAAGGATGTTATATGGCCTGATAAGGGCTGAGGAATTGTGATTTTCAGTGATGAAAGTGAATTTCATGTTACTAAAAATCAGATTTGTGAATGCATAAGGAGATGGCCTCATGGCAAATTGATCCGAGGGTGTTTAAAATCAACATTAAATATCATATCAGAGTCACTCTGGCTTTGCTTATCTGGTCATACTGGAAGGTATAGAAAACCTGAGGATTACTGTATCATTTTGATACTATTAGAATTATGTCCTTTTTATAGAGCACCTTAAATTTTGAAAATGTCTACTGATTGCTACAGTATCAATACAAAAGTGCGTAACAGTTTTAAAGTTATAACGCCAACATTTCTTACTTTTCTTTTCATTTCTCATCCTGTCTTTTGTTTACTTTCCTTATCTTTTTAATTTAAGTTGGTGCAGTTGGTTGGCCAGGATGGGTGTAAAAATCTTGATTCAAAGGAACAATTCAACAGAGTGCCTGCATTGAAAGTTGCAGAAACATGGCAGAAATTGCATAATGGAAAATGGGTGATTGGAATTTCTGTATGTAATAATGGAAGGAGGTAAGTGACAACCGTAATACAGAAAGGGCAATCTTTGATAAAATAACTAAAGCATATACAGGATATTCCAAATGTAATATGGAAGGGCAGTCCTTGATAAAATAGCTAAAGCTTATACAGAATGATCCACTTAAAACTGACCTGCTTGCATGGTGAAGTCAAGGACTTTGTTTTGTTTAGTTTTTGGTAAACTAAATACAACACTGTTACAGAAGAAGCTGAAAATTTGATCCTTTTGAATCAGTACATTTTTATGCACATGATATCATGTTCAGGTACAACTTACACATAATGGTAACATTGATAGTCTCAGCAGGGCTTTGAATGTTCTTCTTCATTTCATCTAAAGTGTGAGGATTTGTTTCATAAAGTTGCCCTTCAAGTATCCCCACAGATAAAAATTGTGTGTGGACAAATCTGGAGAACATGGGGGCCCCAAATCTTTGCTGACTGAGAAAGAACCTTCAAAGCACTATATAGACTGCCAAATTCTGTGTTTTACATAAGGTGTACCTGAATATGATAATTAATTTTTAAAAAATGTTGATTCTCAAGATCTCATTTCGGACATCTTCTGTACGAGCGTGTGTGTACTCTACCAAAAACTAAATGAAAAAAAATCCTGTCTTGCTTTCACCATGTGAGTGGGTCAGTTCTAAGTGGAACACTCTGTTTATATACTGTGAGAAGTGCAACATAATTGGCTTCTAAGTGTGATGGAAGCAGCAGCAACAATGAGTGATCGTTCTGTGAAAATATATGGGAAGAATATTAGACAGTTATATTTTAAAATGTAGTTCATAGAGGACATTTTTTGTGGAATTCCTTAATGTATTCAGGAGTCCACAAATTTTCCAAATATCTATGAGCCACCACCAAAGACCAGGTTGTCATGAAACAAGTTTCATGCTGAGGATCCAGAATTCTGGCATGTGTGTACACACATTGTTGTATGTAAGAAAAAAACTTAAGTATTTGTCCTGAAGATATTAATTGATATCATAAAAAATTAAGTCAACCATATGCCTGGAATTTGTGCACCCCTGGTACAATGGAACATAATGTAATGAGCCCACATTCCTGTAGTAATACTCAAATAAAGGAGAAGTTTAACCACAGTGACACATGTAGCGTTTTGTCGTAGGGTGATGAAAAGAAAAGCTCTGTGTGTGTGGAAGTCGTGGTGTTAGGTCACGCTGTATACAATGAGGTATTTCAGAACTGGATTACAAAATATGATCTTGTCACTTCACTTCAACACATTCCTTTTTGTGAATTTAAATACCAGTGTTCTCTGTCCTCAGGTTATTATAATTGATTTAAATAATCTGGAATGAAGGGTTTAATAATGGTTCATACTTACAAAACTTTAGGGATGTGGAAAGGTGGAAGGTGCAGAATAATTTCTTGTCTTTATTCTCATTAAATAATAACAAATGTTTTAAACAATTTGTGATATATATTTACAACTTTTAGTATTTTATTAACAACTGTAAGTGATATAGAACTAACATTTAAATATTGAGTAACCCGTTTGCTGCTAGCAATTTGTCGATTGGTTTTATACTGTCACTGTAGTAGCACCAAATACTTCTAACTAATGCTGTCAATATTCAAATTGGTGTATATACTAAAATATTGCAACCCTATAATTATTTAAACTTTAAGGATTCTGAGAATGTATAGATTGAAACATGCTTTTTATAACATGCCCACCAGAGTGGGCACTAACCCTTCCCAATTGTACTGAAGATGGAGGCAGATTAAGCCTCTGAACATTGTGGGTTGTTAACCTGAGGTGCTGGACAGTGTCCAGAATTTAACCCTTTGGCGCTGGAATTAAATCTTTGGGGCCGGAATTAACCCCCCCCCCCCTGTCCACTTTAATGGCCGTTTGGCCATTTAAAGGGCTCACTGCGCAACATATATATATGTCGTTCAGAGGCTAAGGGTTAAGTCATGACTGTGACCTAAAGTTATGTACTGTGCAGGTTAATGTCTTTGGCAAAGGTGTTTGATTTTTAGATGTTTCCAATACTATTGGGAGTTAAATTACTGTGATCACTCAAAAGGGAAGTGTTATGCATTATTGCAGTACTGGTGAATTCAGTTATGTATGTGTGTGTGTGTGTGTGTGTGTGTGTGTGTGTATGCAGGTGCAACATATGCACATGTGGCATACATCAGTATGAGCTCTTTCACATAAATAATATACATAAATGAATACTACCATAGTTTGGTTCTGTCAGAACTATAATTAAAATTGTATGGGTAAAAGTATCGTATATTTGAATATTTTGACAGCAGTAGTCATAATCAGTGGTAATTAAATTCTTCCACCTCTTTCTTACCATGAAAAGTAACTAAAATATTTAACTCCTGCATAATGGATCCTTAGATCCAAATTCACAGACCACCATGATCTAAATTGGTGAATTGACATAGCTAGATTCTAGCACCATTTAAATAGCTAGGCATATGATACACTATGTGTCATGTAGTTAGACTGTTTGCACTGTTAGATTCAGTCATTCCAAGTTCTAGGTAACCATCCAGGTTGTAGTTAAAGAGTTCAAAGTCATACCTGTGCAAGACAGACATGATTCATTTCATTAGTTGACTGGGAAGTGCTGTCACATTGCAGATGCATTCAGTACCAAAGGTTACAACTGTCAAGCAAAGACATTCTCCCTCTTCCAAAGACTGATACATGTATGTTGGTTCAGTCATAAAAATATTTTGTCTCAAATTGAAGTCATATAATTGTCATTGAACCTTCTCAGATCATATTAAGATTGAGCAGTGATTAAAAATATTTATGACGTCTGTTTGATAATAGCACGTTCTTCCATTTAACAACATACATGTTAGCGTAACTACTGCTAATGGAATATTTTATTGGACTGTCGTTACAAACAATATGGTGCAATGTTTTTATTATGCAACTAACAACTGAGCTACATGCTTCAACCCTCCAGGGCCATCATCAGGCTATAAAATAATGGTGTTAACCAAGGCACATGCAGTAACACTACCTACGGGATCCCGTGGTTTACAGTTTCGTTGTCCATTAAAACACGGTATATGATAAAATGGTATAAAAATGCCGTTGTGATGTATTACACATCTATGGTTAGGTGTATACGTAGTGTACCTAGGGTTAGTAGAGCACCTTTTCACACACAGTGTGAAACAGACTCCCGTACAGGGCAGACATGACGGAGAATCTGGAACAATCCCCAAGACACCCCACCAATAACTAGGACACCGTAACACATCCGCCGACAATACAATCCAGGAGCAACAGCCACGAAGGACGGCACACTGTACAGCACGGAGTCGACTATACACTGTATGCCACAGGCTACATCGCACCTATAATAGAAGCACGACGCTACCCATTGATTGAAACTACATGGCAACAGGGGCAACCATACCCACGCCACAATCCCGAGGCAGCAAGCACAACATGAGATCGACCAGAACATCCCACGCACAACTGGACGATGCCCAGCAACACACACGCCAAGCTACGGACAACTGGCTAACAGTGAGTCAACGACCTTATTACATGAACCAAACAATCCCACTGCACTATCCACGGAACACACTATAACGTCGTGAGTGTCTAACTACGCCGAACCCTGAATGATAAATCCCACAGCTCACACAGTGAACACCCACATATGAGACAATAACTAATCCATAAGGTGCTCAACTAACCCTAGGTACATTATGTATACACCAAACCATAGATGTGTAATACATCACAACGGCAATTTTATACCATTTTATCACATACTGTGTTTTAATGTACAACGAAACTGTAAACCAGGGATCCTGTAGGTACTGTTACTGCATGTGCCTTGGTTAACACCATTATTTTATAGCCTCATGATGGCCCTGGAGGGTCAAAACATGTAGCTCAGTTGTTAGTTGCATAATAAAAACATTGTACCATATTATTGTGTAACGAAGGTCCAATAAAATATTCCATTATACGACACACAACGGGATGGAAAACCCGCAATTTGATAACTACTGCTGCTTTGCATACCCATTGAAGTGTAATCTAAGAGCCTGGGAGTGAGTGTGATGTGAAGGTAAAGTTGCCCTTGTGTACACCATGAAAGCTTATGGAGGAGTGGAGGTGTGGCTTTATCCGTTCTTAACCTCAGCTGTAGGTGGAGGTAAGGCTGGTCAGCTTCACTCCTTGGCTGTTTTACCAAGAGTATCCACTGAATAGGAAACTTGGCGAGCCCCACATTTGGTCTGGGCATTTGAATGAAGAGGAGAATCCTTTCTGTGTCAGGAATTGAACCACAATTCCTTGGTTTTCAGATCTATAACCTAGGCACTCTACTGATTGTACTGTCCTGGCTCCTACCTGGAAGTCACTGTTATCTTAAGGAGACATTAATTGTAGGTTGTTGATACATTACGTCAATGGTTAAAAAGTCTCTGAAAATCTAGGAGAAACCTCAAAAGTCTAACCAATAGAAAGGCAACATGAAAAAAGATAGATGTGAGTACTGACAACACCAGGCGCCATGGTAAAAAATTTAGCCACTTGGGCAAACTGGTACCTGAGATAAGTGCACCACTGTTGTGGGTTCTGTTTGGTGAAAATATAACTTTTTTTTTAAGGGTGGACCACTGGAGTTTGATTTCTCTAAGGGGCAGGGATTTGTCTCTGCACTGTCACATACTGGCTGGGTGTGGGGCCCGCTCAGCCTTCAGTTTTATCTGTGTAGTAAAGAAGCCAGAAGTTAAAGCTGACCGCTTGCCTCCAGATAGTGGTGAAGTTAAGGCTATATAGCACTTCACCTCTGTTCCCCCATTTTGTCTGCATGGTGTAGTGGTAAGCACAGGCACAGCTGTACCTTTGCCTTAACTAGATCGGTGTGGGCTGTAATGAGACATGCATTATGCTTACCTATAAATGTGGTAGAGTTGTATTATTTGTGCTGTAGTAAGCTGAGAGTAGTAACTGGAGATCAGTTCGGCAGTGGTATGTCCCTTTCCAGAGTTTCTCCACTCAGGCCGGATGATGTCCTGTAGGCCAGCCCGATGAATCAGGTAGTTCTGATCGTCCTGTGCCCAGAATTAGAGTTAATGCCTTGCACAGTTTGTGAAATTATGAATGTGATATATGTGGTTTGAATTCTTGGCATTCAAAATTCAGAATTTTCTTGATCATGTCCTGGTGTGTTCTGATTATATTAATATATTAGCTGATACATAAATACCCAGAAAGCCAGTGCATTTAAGAGCAAGCAGTTGTACTAGTTTTGTGCACTTTAGCGTTTCACAAAATGGAAGGCTGTTCTTATGTGTGGTCTTTAATGTTATTGACATAAACACTCATAAGTTTTGTCATGTTCTTTGCTGTGGCTGTGTTGTGGCACAGTTGGTTAGGTAACAGCCTTTCACAATGGGGGCCTAAGTTTGATCCTAGGCCAGTTCATGTGGGTTTGTGGTGGACAGAGTTGCAATCTGGGTCAGGTTTCTCTTCAAGTACTTCATATTTCCCCTGTCATTATCATTGCACCAGTGCTCCATACTCATGTGTCATGTATCTAACATTGGTGCAGTGTAATCATAGCAGTTGACAGAACTGTTAAATGAAATATTTTTCTTCTCAGCATTTTAGAGAAATAACAATAACAGAATTATTCACCATACACTTTCGGTGTGTCAGATTATCTGCTTTGTTCATTTCTGCTGCTGAACATGTTCTGCATGTTTGGTAAGAGAATGAGGATGTTTACCTGTAGAGTTTCAAATTTCATTATGATGTCAAAATCCACTTGGCACGGAGTACAGAATTGTGTGATTGTAGTCCAGTGCATATCAAATGGATCTCCTTTCTGTTGGACATCCACCAGATACTGCACAAACTCTGAGAATGTTGGCCAGCGAGGATTTGTAGATGTAGACTTGTTTCTTGGTTCTTTGACCTAGAATTTTAAAAGTGAAACAGGATTGTGCTTGAACTTTTCTCAATGTATTTGGAAGGCTTCTGAGTTCACTTTTGTTCTAATGGTGCAATGAGTTTGTAGTAAGTGGAGAAGTCTGATAGGATACCACAACAATTACATGATGCAAAACAGGTTAAAGAATAGTAGCTGTTAGTTTATGGCAGGGATGAAAACATTTCAATCTTTACTGACTGTGTGTTGCCCTGATGTAATGGCACATATGCACACATCATCTGACCATGTTTTTACACTGTTATGAACAGCACAAACATATTCTACTGGGCCATGTGTTGCACTTTCGCACTGACACATCCACACCCTACCTGAAAGTGCATTACACTTGTCAAAGGACCTTGTGAAGTCCACCTCTCCTTGCATTTCACTACCGTAACAGCATGCAAGTGCAGTCCACATTTGTGTTTTTCATACTATTACCTCCAAGTCAAAATTTGGCCACCAGTCTCATAGAACTTGGAGGTCTAAAAGATTTAAAATCCCCTGTTCTGGGACACTGAAAGTTAAGAAAGCTAAAAGTAGAACACCACTAACTCCATGCAACAAAATCCTTTCTGTGAAGCTGATAGTTGTGTGGTGAGACAAAAATATTCTCCACTTTTTATGGACTGAAAATTTCATTAATGTTTTCAAAGAGACTCCTACAAGACCCTATCCTGAGCCAGTTGAATCCAGTCCACTTTTTTTTTTAAAAAAAAGATAGAGTTTTAGTGTGAGATCTGTTCACAACTTGTTTTCCCATTTGTCCTCTTCCTTCCAGCTTTTCCATCCAGATTTTAATATTCATTTCTCATATACATGCATGTATGCTACTTGTCCCTCCCTTGTCATTCCCTTGATCACCCAAATAACATGTTGTGCAGTTTAAATTATGATGTACCTCATTGCACAGTTTCTTTGCCTTTAAATTTACTTGATTTTGTGTAATAAAATGGACCTTGCTATGGGTATGATATGATGTATGATAAGGTACAGATACTGTCCACATGCCCAAGAATGATATATGGAGTCTAAGAGGAGATTATGCTTGGGAAGATAATGTATATGCTGTTAATGGGGTCACAGGACTCAAGGAAAAGAATGACAGTTTGAATTATTGCTCCAGGATTGTATTTTGTATGCAGTTATAGGGTACAGAATGCTTAAATAATTTTATTGATATCAGCCTTGAGTCTGTTTACTTTGACATCATTTGTCATCAGGTTGTGGACTGTGTAAGTGACCTCCAGATATGGAAAGCTGATGTGAATATATGGTTTTAGTCAGCTGACAGGTGGTGGTGTTCCAGGTTAGAAATTGAGCATAGGGCTACAAGCACTGCACTGTAAATGTAGTGCAATGTGAAGCTGGCACAATTGCCATGGAGTTTGGCAGAAACTTTGGAACAATGTTTGAAGCATATCAGAGTTAGTGTTTGGAGTGTTTGACATTTATATAGCACAAAATTCTTTGGAACAACTAAGCAATGTTTGAAGGGCTTGAGAATTCGTAGTTGGAATGTTAGAAGTTTGTATAGGATAGGCGCTTTGGTGTTACTGATTGTGGGGGTGGGGGGGGGGGGGATTTAG
>Ga0136643_10005706_pt1 | contig 17636 bp, 10 predicted proteins | sample TergutLab28metaG_FD_96883 | JGI IMG/M metagenome (GOLD analysis project Ga0136643, IMG submission 96883) | Labiotermes labralis P1 segment gut microbial communities from Petit-Saut dam, French Guiana - Lab288 P1 (version 3) (version 3) | ecosystem: Host-associated > Arthropoda: Insects >... | reverse complement strand
GCACAACTACTTTATTACACAAGGTAATTACATAGGTTACATGTTTCGACTATTGATCAGTCATCTTCAGGCCTATTTTGTCAATTGAGTCACAAGATGCTATACACACATAGCGATCCCATCGTGTTTACATTCATGGGTTCCATGAATGTAAACACGATGGGATCGCTATGTGTGCATAGCATCTTGTGACTCAATTGACAAAATAGGCCTGAAGATGACTGATCAATAGTCGAAACATGTAACCTATGTAATTACCTTGTGTAATAAAGTAGTTGTGCTGACGTACACTATTTAATATTATATTACGTTTATGAGCACATCGTGATGTCTCTGTTCAAAAAAGAATTCTTTTCAACTGCGTGTTGTCCCACTATCTCTCCACTTATAATGAGGCCACATACATAAATTCTTGTCTTAAACTTAACATTCACATTTTATTTCTTATATACAACTCAATTTACTTCATAAATTAGTGTTTGTTTAGAATAATGTAATAAAATTTTACACCACGAAAGTCACTGAATAATAACTCTCCATGTTTGTTATCCATTCCTCATGCCTGTCCTAAAAATAAAGTTCAGCTTATTTTGTATTAATTCGTAATGCGAAACAGAACTGAAATGGGAAACTGCCTTCGTTACATCAAATTCCCACATCTCAATCACACATCACTAGCGAACGTGCTTCCGTACAAAATAATTCGTCGTTAAATGTGGCGATTCTGATTCAATGGTTTTTCTAGTCTGGAATGCCAAACACGTACGAGTTATGTAATTTTCATCAAGATTGCGAGTTGATTTGCATTATTCACTTTCGATATTGTACCATGCTCCAACTGTATGTTTTATGTTTGCGTGATTAATGGATTCTTTGGCAGAATTTCGCTGATATTGTAATTAGTATTGAAGTAGTCGCGGTACGTTGATTAATGTTACATATCGGAGTGTAGCTGTTTCATTTCCTGTGTTCGCATTTGCACCAGTAGCTATACGTGTGTGTGTACAGGGGCTAGAATGAAAAACGAATCCAGCTGTTGTAAAATGTTGTATGCTTTCTTTTGGGTAATTACCCTGCGTCTGAATTTTATATGCCGACGTTTAGGAACACTCCGTCTGTTCCATCTTCATATGCGGATAAGTATGAAGATTGACTAGGTTTGAGAATTTTGGAGTATTTATACGGGAAGGGGTTTGGCTCGAAAATAGCCTGAGACAGTTGGCTCAGGATATTTTCGAGCCAAAACTTTTCCCCTATAAATACGCTGCGTAATTACCCAAAAGAAAGCATACAACATTCAGAACACGGTTAAAGTTTGAAAGCAAGAATTCTGTTGTAAAATGTTTTGGAATAACTAATCGATAAAATCGCCTCACTGATCAAAACTTTCTTTAAATAATATTTAGTTCTTCTTGTTTGTAAATTGCTTTAATTTCTGTGGCTTACCCACATGTTAATACCTTGTCTTTACTGTCAGGTACAGTAACTTCACAATCACATATGTAATGTGCTGTGTTCGTTTTCATGCCACGATATATAAGATATATGTATATATGTGCACTGGCTACGCTGCAAAACAAAGTTATTGTAAAATTTCAGTAGTAATGACTCAGCTAAACTACTACACCAATCGAAACTTTCTTTGTGTAAGAAATGTTTTCTTTTTTCAGGGTTACATTCAGTTGTTATGCATGAGTGGACAAACAAGTGGGGCATTAAACACAACTATATTGCTTAACTATACTTGTGCAATTAAAAAGTTGCAAAATGTTTCTCCTTATTTATAAAGCCGCCATCAGGCACAGGCTGAAAAATATAATATCGTGAATTGGATAAATGCTTACTGTCAATTTTCTTTTCATGTCTCTGCTTGATCATGGCTTTGAGATAAGCCGAAACATGTAGCAGGTTTTGGACATAAAAATTTCTTGCCTGTAAATACCATTTGGATTGACGGTACATTTGTCCATTTGTCTAGTTCATTTCTATTATAATTTATTTAATTTCTTCGGTTTATCTACATATTTTTCCATTGCGCGTGTTGATATCGTGTTATCGTGTCAACAAAACCGCCAACAGTTTTCAGTATTATCAAACATTTTAAATGTACAGTCACGCTACCAAACCACAATATCAGGCTCTGACACTGTTCAGAATTTCAGGATTCCTTGAATTGGTTATGTAGAATTCGGAAAAGTAAAGAAGAATACTTCATAAATGCAAAAACACCGATCCCAGTGGCCGCGCGGTCTAGGGTGTGGGTCTGCGGCTGCTGTTGTGCTGGGATTGGGAGTTCGAATCCCGCCGGTGGCATGGATGTCTGTCTCTTTTGAGTGCTGTGTGTTGTTAGGTAAAGGTCTCTGCGACGAGCTGATCTCTCGTCCAGAGGAGTCCTACCGAGTGCGGTGTGTGATCGTGAAGAGTCGACAATGTGGAGGCCTTGAACCGCAAGGGGTTGTTGCGCCGTGGGAAGAAAAGAAATGGAGGAGGCAACAGTTACATTCAACGTTGTAATTACTTCTAATTTAATTGTTACGGCTTGAGTGACCTTGGAATAGCATTGTCGGTATAACGGCTTACTCCTGGCTGGGAGGTCCGAAGATCCAATCACGGTTTTGGCGAGGGTTTCCGTGACGTCTACACTGGCCTCGCGGCCCGCCTAGCCTCTTGTGTAAGATGTACCGGGTCTGTTCGAGGTAAAAGCTACCGGAGCTTGGTCCTGGCCACCCATCTCCTTCTAGTTTCGGGTTGCGAATGGATTGGAGCTTACACCAGCCACGAAACTGCCTGCGTAGGAATGACATGGGGTGACCTTTACCTTCAGGTAACGTTACTTGCATAAGAACCCTTTTGGAATCAGAAATGTGAACCGCTAGGCTAGGAGTCTCCGTGCAGTAAACTTAAGGAGTATACGTGTGTGTGTTTTGGGTTTCTGCTCCCTTAGAAAGGTTGTATGCACAGACTCTCTTGTTTGGTTTCCGTTAGCTTACAGATTTAATAGACACAGGATTTGAAGTCTGGCTTTGTCACATAGCAGACACAAAAATAAACGTCATAGGAATTTCTGTTTTCTTTTAAGTAGCAACTCCTGTTACAAGCCTTTTGTCTTGCCCGTGTAGTTTCTTACTACAATTTACGCAGAGCAGTTATTCCTTCTTTGTGCTGGTTTAAAAATTAGTTAAGTTCCCTGCAACTTGGTTATTCTAGTAGAATGATTACTGCTGCGCTATAGGAAATGTTGTCTCCTCTTTGTAGCCATGTTTAAGACAAGAGTTTATGCTCGATTTTCGTACACTACTTAAATGCTAGTACAGTGTGATGTTTGTGTTTGGTGCTTTTGCAGTAAAATTAATCTGCAAAGTATATATTATTTTACATTTGCAATATTGTTTCTTAATAAACTGAGTGGCATTGGGTGATAATGTCGAGTTGCATCCCACAATAAAAATTTTAAATCCTCCCTGATGCAAAACTATGCTACACGATTTGACAAAACTTTTGATCAAAGGAAAGAAGTCTGTCTCCATTTTGCCCCAACTTTTTAAAAAATGTTTTAAAATACTTTGGAATATTTAACATAATCTTGCTTCACTGAACTCAGGCTGTACTCTTTGGAGTCATCTAAAAATATAGTCAATATCTGCCTTCCTACTGCCGAATGTTGCTGCTAAATTTTATTGCTACTACTACTGTTACTACTACTACTACTTCTATTAATAATACTACCACCACCACCACCAACACCACTACTACTACTGCTACCAGTACTACTTCTACTACTACTACTACTACTACTACTACCACCACCACCACCACCACTACTACTACTACTACTACTACTACTACTATTTCTACTACGACTACTACTACTACTACTACTACCACCACCACTGTTACTACTACTACTATTATTACTACTACTACTGATACTAATACTATTACGACTACTGCTGCTGCTACTGCTACTGCTCGTGTGATATATCGAAAAGTGTCTCTTGTTACGTATTCAGATAAAAATGTGCGACAATTACTCATATGGGCCCTTTGTCTAACGTTATCTTGTTACAGTACTTTTGTTTAAGGGACACGACGAAGACGCCATGTCTTTTCTGACGAATGAGGCAGGACCATTTCCTGAAACTTCGTGTTCTTCAAATAAACTATTTTATTGAGGCAGCGGATAAAGTCTAAATGTTGTGACACGTTAATTACACATTTTATGTGCTAACCTAACCTAACCTAAACCAGCATAACCTAACCTAACTTAACCTAACCTAACCTAACCTAACCTAACCTACCTGTCTACCCTCTATTATCTCTTTATGTAAATATTACTGTTTGATCTTTTTAACCTGTAATACGTTTTCCACTTCCGTTCTCATCATCGTTTTCTCTCTCTGTCTCTGAAGTGAGATTTTCTGACTTTTCGAGACTCTCCGTTAATCTAAAGCTCACTTCTACATAGAAATTGCCACCTGTATTTTGTTCACTCGCGATGAAATACATTCTTTTCAAATCCGATCTCCGAACTTCTATGTTACCCTTGCTTCCACCCGCTACGCACAGTTTAGCGCACTATAACTTTGTGCAACTCGCATCACAGAGCTGATCGCTCCTCTTGCGCAGTCCCGGGGAATTATTCCTTCTGAAGATTACAATGAGTAATATGCCTGAAAATTAGAATACCGATCTTTTTTAAAGGTCTTTTGGTCCATAAATAAAAGCAAACAAACAGAACTGCTGTATCGTAAGAAATCTTGCAATATTGTAAAACCGATTGTTCTTACAATATAGCAGCTATGTTTGTTTTTATTTATCCAATGCATTATTCTGAAAACACAACGGGATGACAGTACCTAAGTTACAGTTAATGCAGGTGTTCTTGCAGTGTTCGGTCGTGTACCATAGGTTAAATAATGGCTGTGTATTACCTTCAGAAATGTGTACCGAGGATGAATTTCTGATCTAAGTGGGATGAAATAGAAAGATGCTGCAGAAAATTACAGCAGAAAAACAATGTGGTGTAATGCATAACGGAAAACACAGTTTATACAGCTCTCTTGTTGTTGTTAAGATAGTGAGGACAAGAGGCAATTGATGGGCTAGGCCTGTAGATCGGGTAAGGAGCCAGAACTATCATACTTATTTGCGTCATTCAGGCTTCCGTGGGTGTAAATAGGATCTGTGATCTTTTGGGATTTACGTAACGTATATTGGTAATGTTTCACGACGTTTCGGGACAGTTTATCTGTCCCCCCTAACTCTTCCCTTTAAAATGGGACCGATAGGTTGTTCCGAAACGTCGGTAACGAAATACCAATCTACGTAACATGAAATCCCAAAAGAACGCATATCTCATTACAGTGATTACTGGTGTGAAAGGTTCTTTCAAACTGAACAGTTTTAATACAAAATTGGATAGGAAGCCGATATCAAGATGTAGTTTAGAATTGATATTCCCAGAATTTAAGGTGGATGTATCTGGCTCGGGATGGTGTGTATCAACGGTGTTAAGATTTCGAATTCTCTGACGATTGAGGTAGAATATCAGTCTATTCATAAATTTGCATAGAGAAAAACAGATAAGTGCCTGAATAAAGCCACAGTTGTATGACTTATCTTTTAGATTCCGTATCTTTCACATTATGGTAAGCAGTAATATATGCAGCCAATATATCAGGAAAATTGTTCGAAAAGATTAGTTTTTCTGAACCGCCTGTGACGTCATGTGCAATGAAACATTTTGTGGAAGCGCGTGAAACGTATAATCGGAGATTCCGACAGCTTCATAGAAAGATTGCTGGCTTATTGCAGACGCGGACAGAGGTCTCTGTGATCACAAGCTGCGTGACAAGTTTATCCTATTGGCTTTCAGCTGAGATAAATGCGGTGAGATTGCGACATGCCAGGTGAAGGGAACTTGTTATTACTCGTACTTCTCTAACGGTGGACAGACAATCTGTCCAGGCTACCGTTGGACATTTCCGCCTAGAATTTTAATACGGCTTTTACGTAAGATTTGTGGGTTCATAGAAAACACAAGTCACGAAGTAGTCTATTTGTTGTAAATGATTAATTGTCAAATGTTTGGAAATATTGCTCTGTCAGCCAGGATATCCACTGGAAACATTATAGCGAAATACCGAATCATTTTCCAAGAAACTTATGCTTCAGTCTTCAGGTTTTATTCTTTAGGTTCGTGGAAAACGTACGTTAGACACAGAAGACTTTTAAAGGGAATTCGCAACTTACTTTTGTAATGGATAAATGTCTAATTATGAATGGATTTCTCTTAATATTAAAATTGTTATAGTTTTATGTCACCTTATATCCGTATTTGCACAAGTGCTATACAAAGGTGTGTACAATAATACATATTCTTTAAAAATCCAGGGTCAATCCTATAAAACTTGTAGTTTTTATGGTTCCTCTGTGTTCCCACGAAGATAGTTGGTATCGACTGCTACAAATAGAAGTATTATAATAAATCGATAAGCGTAGGAAAATAAGTGTGTACCGTGATTTATGTTTATTGATAGGTAGGAAGTTTTTCGCCATAACAATCCCTATCTGCCATCTTTAAGGAAAATTAGTTCATTCTAAATAGTTAGGTCTCAATTTGCTAAATATTATGTAATTCTGCCATTAAAGCTGTGGTATTTTGAAGCAGCAGTAAGTCTCATGCCTACGTGGTTAAATCGTCTAAATGGGTGATGAGAGAGAGAGAGAGAGATTGAGAGAGAGACAGACAGACATTGCTGCTGTTATTCTGTAATGGATCACTTTTGCTTCCGGGAACCGGAATCTATTCTCGGATGTGGAAATAACCTGGACAAATTGCTGCATTAAAACACCCAGCCTTAAACTAGAGCAGTTGAGGAAGAGAAAGAGGACATAAACGGTTCGCCCTTTTCCCTTTTTTCGCCTCCTCCCTAGCATTATTACTCCTTAAATTCCTCCACCTCCCCTTCCTCTACCTGTAATTTCACTGAGGTCACAAAGAATGGAACGTGCTCTTTTCTGTCACCCATTTTTTTCGAACTTTGGGAAAATTCAGAGTTTTAGTGGTAAACCTAGCGGTACAAATACCTATAACCAGTAGCCACCAGAAGCTTACATCTGTAGACCCTTCTCTGGGACTCTTTCTGGAGTTTTTATTTTTTCTTAATTCAGTTTGCGGAATTTCTAATAAAGTTTTCTTTGCGGCGAAGCCTAAAAGAAGTACAATAATTAAAAAGAGAAAAATCAACGAAGAACGAGGCAAATTGTTGTTGGTAAAATATTAGGAGAAACGAAAACATAGAATTGTGCACAAAAGTATTGGGAATTAATGTGAGTGCCAAATAGATCATGTAGACCGCCGAAGTTACTGTTATTAACTTATTATTATTATTATTGTATTCTTCTTCTGATCAATGTAATCTATGCCAGTGTGAAACCCGAAGTTCGGCCGTGTGGTAAAGCATGGCTGTTAGCTGTCAGACCGCAGGTATATGAACATGGAACATTCACGGAATAATGAAACTGGAACTACGGGTGAAATCTGCCCCAGTGCCACCGCAAGTCCCAAGTGGTCTGTCCTGATATTGAATTACGACCTGCAAAGCGAAAGCTGGGTCTAATCGCCCGAGGTACGGCAGACCTGATAAATGTGGTCCTGAATATAAACACTGTCCAAAAATCCCTACGGACATTACTGTCACCGGAAATACGTCACAGTTCTGGCGTTACAATTAAGGATGTTGAATAAAGCGATCCCAATGGGCAGTGTAGAGAGAGCTGCAGCATGTTGTTACAGGTTATGAAGGAAACGCTGTGGTAGCAGATACTTGATTGTAGACTTCATTGTTCTGTACTTCGCTCAGCTAGTTCTAGTAACGTCACAGCCTCACAACTTCTCTCAAAATATAACCTGAATGTTGTTATTCCATCTACTTCTAGGTCTTCCAAGCAAAAATTCCATTGAAACGTTACATTATCTAAATGTCCTATTTATCCATTTACTGCCCTCTTTCTAGCCACAGGTTCAGCCCAACAAAAACAACAATTTTCATAGATAAAGTATTTAAATATGTTGATGAGTTCTGCAATCTTCGAATTTCTTTAATGTTTGCCATCCCGAAGTGTTTAACACATATACAAATATACAATGATGTGTGAGTCAAACACAACAAAATTTTATTGTGTTTAATATTGTACTAGGGCTAGTACAATAATAAACATAATAAAATTTTGTTGTGTTTGACTGACACATCATTGTATATTTATATAAATCTTTGAACTGTTTTGCAACATTTTACAGAAACCTTTTTTTTTGTTACACGTGTGGTCTGTGTATTTGACCGCAGTCAAATTCCTTTGATTCTTTTGCAGTTCTGGTTGCAGAATATAAACATTAACGAACAAAACATTAATTTATTTTAATGAAATTCGTATTTCGCTATGCATTAAGTATTGTAATGTGCTCGACTTACGTAAATGACGTTTACCTTCACAGCACAGAACACAGCAAAACATAATAACATTGACTAGCAAACACAAGACACAACCGCTCTTCAGCCCAATGTACATTTAAACGAAATGCATCTGTTAGTGTTCATAAATATCGAAATGTCTGACTTCCGTCTATAGAAACATTACGTATGTTAAAGTCGTTCTTCTGGGCCAGGCACAGTACATTTAATTTTAGGGCCTGAGTACCTCTAGCAATACTGTTTTCTGCTGTTATTCCACATACTCTTATTTGTATCTTCCAGATATTATGCCAGCCTGGGTCTGGTGACCTCAGAAGCAGTAAAAAATCTGACATAACCAGAACTCCTTCAATCTGCTGGTCTGAGGAGACGGTAGCTTAGATACATGAGTAGCTAACCGTGGAGGAAAAAGACACACTACTCGTCCCCTAAGCGGGATTTTGAAATACACCTTAGAAATCCGAAACCTACATTGTCTTTCTGTACTGATGTAAGAGTCAGTAATTTTAAGACAGAAGTAGAGAATATTTCTCACATTTCATGTGGAAATTGACTGGAACAAGTGAGGGACCTTGTTTCGATTTCTATCAGGAGAAAAGGACTTTTTTCTCTCTCACAAGCGTCTATTTCATGTCTGAAACCCAACAGGACTCTGGTTCAATAATACCGGGAGCTGCGAATACCTTCATGACAAAAGCTTGGACATAGTCACATTTTAAGTTCCTGGATAAAATTATACAACTGAGCAGTAATGTGTGTGTCAAACGCTACCTCCCTACTGCCGTATTCTGTATCTGTGGCCGCTAACCAATTGATTGCAAGTAATACCCTCAAATATTTTGTAAGATGAAATGCTACTACTTAAGTCAGAATTATGTTTCATATTTCGTTCTCCCCTCTCCGGCCTAACCGGAATGTGAAGTTTGAAAAGCATACATTGTCGTCACATTTCTTGTTCTTATGGGTGTGAAACTTGGTCTCTTCAGTAAAGGAAGGCGATAGATTGATGATAACTGAGGACAGGGTGCGAAAGAGAACAGATAAAACTAACGGAATGGAAGCGACTAGAAAACGGAGGACATTTTATATTAAGGAACTGTGTGATTTGTGTTTTTATAAAATAATACTGCGTATATCACAGCGTGACAGACAGCGTGTTCAAGAGGGATGGAAATTGAACACGAATATTTATACCGAAATCCTGAAAGGATAAATCCGCTTCGGAGACCAAATTAGAAATTAGAATGGATTTTGAAGAAAAAGGATGTGACGGTGTGGACTGGATTTATATGGCTTATGATATGGAAAAATAACGGATTCTTCATAATATGTTATCTAAATTTCTGGTTCTGTAAAAAGCGGGATATACCCGAAATGTGCGAATATCAGGTCCTTATGAAGATCACTTGAAAAAGAGTTCGGTGGCTAGAGTGACTTGATAGCCGTCCTTTACTAAGCTCTAGGAAAATCAACAAAATATATAGAGTGGCTTTCAGAAAATTCACGCCTTAATACACTCCGTAATTTGGATTCTCTGTTGTCATGTTTTGGCGCTTTCGAAGTCAGACATACAAAAAACGACAAGGGTAGCAGCGAAATGTCACGAACGAATATTTTATCTATTTAGGGATTTATACGTTACGCGGCCCATCAGAGAGCACTGAATGCCACATTGTGTGCTGTACAGTTCATGGCGTTGAGAGAGTCTCACAGTCCAGGCACAGTTGTAGAGAAGCCTGTAGCAGTTCGCCATTTTAACTGCAGAAGAGGGACTCAGGGGGTCACCACGATGTAGAAAGTAGGGGCTATCAAGATGGCTGCTTCTCACTCGTACATTCTGTTTTTAACCATTTCTGTCTCACTTTCCCAAAACTACTTCAGTGCTCAAGAAAACAACGTGGTAACAAATGGACCATAAAGACATTCAGTTATTTCTGTTTATACTGCAGCTGTTCACGTGGAACTACTTCGAACTACGCCATCTGTCTTATTAACACGTTATCTCTAAATTCATATAGTCTCTGTCCGCGGTGAGTACAGTAACGTGGAGAGTGTATCTATGGACGTTACTTGTACAACATGCTGCGCAGGTTAATAACAATAAACTCTGCGCCCTAAAATACATTGTCTTTTGTCGTGTGAACAATTTGTGCAATATAGCTGCGTCCTAACCAAGTCATTTACGCAACATGGAGGTTCTTCTACACGTATTGTAACATTTTGGGCTGTGTGCAGCAGGACAGTATGTGCCTGCTGTTGTTGTTAAGGAGGCAGTGTTTGATGACGGCAATGTAATTTCTGTGACAACTCCTCACATTCTGAGTATCTCTGCTAAAATTTGTATTAGCCTCGTAGTAATTTTCTTTTCATTAATCTAACCGGATATTATTTTCGAATATTTCGGCATTTTTATAAGTAAGGGCTATTGTGAAGATACAATTGTATTTTCCATGAATGAAGCACCTCTCCATGAAGATGTGTGGTGGAATGGATGTGTAGTTACTCCAAATTTTAATCTGTACACTGGGTAGAGTAGGTTAGCCTCACACTACGACCGCTTTAACCTCGGGCAAAATGTCCCCCTTACCCATTGAATATAAGACTAAACTCGCCGTAGAAATGTTCTGGTCATAGCAAGGAAGAAAATCTCGTCTTTCCCAGGAAACAAATTCCAATACCTCGGCTCTACGGTCACTATCTCAGTCATTTTACGTGCTGTTTTAATAATAATAATAATTATAATAATAATTATTGTTATTAAATGAACAGATCCTACATATGTTTAATTTTCATTGACTTGGAGGTCGAATCAGCCTGTAGCAGATAAGATTGCCTAGGGTACCTTCTGGGGTAAAGGTGGCTGGTGCCCAGGGCTGCAAACCTTACCACATTCATATGCCGATTCTTTAAAAATTCTGGGACCCTCACACTTCCATAGCCCTAACTGTCTGACCAGGCCGATAATGGGATAGTTTACACTTATTTAATTACCTCTGACTTGCCTACAAACATCAAACCTAAAGCCTAAATTTAATGTATTATTTAAAAAGTTCCCAAATTTGAGGTAGCAACTTAGTACGGACAATGCTGTGGATTTGTTATAGTGCTGTGTGTGAGGTCTTTGGGATTAGTGACTACGTTCTAAAATAGTTAAGGGTGTTTCAAAACGGGGTTTTGGGAAATGAGAGGATTTAATGGAACTCCAACGAAATATCCTAATGAAGACTCCATAATTTCTATAGTACTCCAGTTATTATTGTGACAGTATCAAAGAGGATTTTAGCAGTGGGGAACGTAGTGCGCATTGTGAGAGAATTAACAAAGGCTTACACACTTTTAGTCGAGAAATCTAAAGGGACGGGTTCATTCGGGAGACCTAGGCACAGCTTTGAGAACTAACCGGAATGCGGTTGTGTGAACTGGATTGGTTTTGTTCAGGACAGTACGCAGGTTACGTTTTTCACATTTTTGTTAAAGTCACAAGCTTTAATATTTAACATGGGTATAATGTAATTTGTATATTTTACTAGACATTAAATGAACTATAATTGTAACTACATCTCAGTCTAAATATGTAAGTCGTGGCAGAGCCCTAGAGGTATTGAAACTGAGCACCACTGGAAATTGTATCCACAAACTATTCAGGATTTTGCTGTACTTGTTCATTTGCGAGCTGAGTACTGCTGTTAATCAAGTTCTGCTGTAACCAGAGCTGTTGCTGTTTAGAAATCCAGCTTCAGCACTTTGCCTTTGTCTTACCTTCACCAGTCCACATTCAGTAGAGACAACCCACCCCAAGACATGGGTCTTTCTTATTTGGTATTCCATCCGTAGTCTTTGAAATTTGCCGGATCTTGCCGGGTCTCAGCAGCATTCCTTCTCGGCATAGCTAAACCCGGTTGGGCAGAAGATGAGGAAGTTCGTGAGGAGGAAGGGTAGAAGAGAGAGGGGTTGGAGCTGGGTTGCTGTGTCAGCAAAGAAAAAGAGAACGAGGATGGAATTTCAACGTTGCTAGCTACGGAAGGCAGAGCAGGTCTGATCGGTGTTCTGCAAAACCTCTGTGCCAAGCTGCAAAATCACTCGTGTGCGTTAAGTTACTGCGCAACGCTGACAGGGCTGCCACATAACAGCACACTGCGACCATGCCCCATTCCTTCAGATATCAGTATATACAAAATGCGTTATTCGGAAAGTCTGAAGGGTAAAAATCGATCGGGGGGCTTCACATATATTTCGTAACTACAGTAATTTATACACGTATTTTATAGATAGATGGTTTGAGGGACTGCACTGGGTTTGTTTGGCTCTGGATACGGACTAATGCCTGATTGTGATAAAGGAGATCAGAAAACGTGAAAGCTGAGTTTACTAGCTGAGAAAATGTCGGTTCTTTAAGAACACTGTTGCATGGAATTGGGTTTCCATTATACCTGTTTCAGTTATATCGCTATGCGATTCTGCATTTCCCTATCCCTTATTTCTAAATGCTAGGCCAGAATGTTTATACGCTCCCTCTTACACCAGTACTGACTTAATGTAGCCCAGGGGAAGTAGCAGCGGTCGACAATTGTTCTCTAACAATTGCATACGTTCATAAGGTTTGTTCACTCGATGAGCAAACCAGGAAATATTTAAACGCATTATATTTTCAAGTGAATATTCGTGAAATTTCCACGCATATTTGTAAGCAATGTACGCATTTCGCACCGTCCTCCTTAAGTTACGACGTGAAATGAGCTTATTTATTTTGTACGGACATGAATTGTGTACATTCTGTTGAAAAATCAAGGACTACTTTAGAGGATAATATTAAAACGGATTTCGTTTCGGGAATGTGGACTAGATTTATACAGCTCAGGAGAAGGCGCACTTGGGACAAGTGGGGTACTCTGATGGAGAGTAATGTGAAATGTTAGTTCATAAATAAAGGCAATATTCTGGGCTGGTTAAATTATTAACCTAGTCAGCAAAGTGGCTTGAACTGTGTCTTTACAGAAATAACCAAATATACAATTTTTTTATATATGATTTTGATCCCAAATGGTATTGATGTCGTCTGAATAGTTTGTGCTCTCCTAACTGTTTTCAGTGAACAGTTTGACTGTTCAGGCGCTTTGGCATATCTTCAGAGCGATTAATAAAATCTAAGTGTCCTTCCGTCTGACCTCAGAAAACGAATTCTTGTGTCGTTTATTGCACAAACGTTTTACGAAGTACTTTTGGACAGTTTCAGTTATGGTTAAGTCGGAACAAGACGGGCAAGGTAATGTATTTGTAACGCAACTCAGAGCGCATTTGTGCAACCATTGTTGCAGTAGAAAAGCAATTAGCATTACCCAACCTGAGTGTGTGTATTTGTAGCCACAGGCATCCGGCATGAAAGGCGCATGCACCATTTTATTATCTATAGTCTGCCCCGCTCTACATTATTTTTCCACATTATCGGCATAACGGCAGGATTTTCGAAAATAAATTCACAGAACTCATAATGTGTGTTTCGATCTTCTCTACAAATTTACCTGAAACACTCCACATTTTCAGAAGAACTGAACGAGATACAATCAGAAATTTATATTGGTCTTCGTGCAAAGTACCCTTTATTCTTTTCCGATTTTAATGAAACTTGAATTTTCTCGACAGATTTGCGAAAAAAACACTTAACCAAATATTAAATTTCATGAAACTCCGTCCAGCGGGAGACGATTCGTTTCGTTCGGACGGACAGACGGACAGATATGACAAAGCCAATAGTCGCTTTTAGCAATTTTGCGAAAGCGCCTAAAAATGTCAGAGATTTTACATGAATATCTATAAGCAATTCTCGGTATATGAACGTGAATCACTAAATATTTACCTTAGAAACGCTCTTGCCAACAAAAGTGGTAAAAGCGAAATAAATATAGCTTCTGTGTCCAATGCATTCTGTTCTAAGTATTACAGGTCACAAAATGGCGACGGACAGATAAATGGAATGTGCAGCCGACAAGATTCACGAGGTCCAAAGGTAGCCCACATTAGAATCAGTGTCCATTTGTGTTAAATAGACATAGAGGCCTGATGCTTTGTAACGTCGTGTAGTTTGGTAGGCTTATGCAGAAGTTTAGAACCAATATTCTGCTTTTGGGAGGAATGAGAGGGGGGGGAGTAAAACACCGAAAATGGCGATATCAATTTTCTCTTAAATTTTTGTGCATTTCGACCAGATTATACGCTGTCGAATTACAAAAATACTGTCGGAATATAGGAGGACTCAGTTTCTTGTGTAAATAGAGGGGCATTTGTTGCGCAGTTCTGTGTAATATTGCTACATAAGGTTTTAGGTTTATGAGTTTTTGTGCGCGTGTGAGCTTATGAGGAATTTTGTGGACACCTACGATTGTGTTTGAATGCAACGAACACCGAACATCAGAACTTACTGAAGCGGCGAACAGTGTGTATTGTTTGTAATATAGGAACTTCTGACGGATATTATTATAAAGATCTAATGACATGCAGCCTGACAGACATTTCGGACGTGCTTGGTCCCTACATATCCCCACCCCCCATCCTTAATTTTGGGGCAGTCCCTTCTTCCGAAACGTGGTTAAAGTTCTACTCATATTAGAGACCAGTAATCTACACTTCTTTTTCGATTCTAAAGTGTATTTGTCGAACAGGTAACTGCTTCAGATGCTAGTATTCTAATAGTTTGTCAAGAAATTCTCTACTTTATATGCATTCCTGAAGTTCCGTCACTGTATTCACGGCTCTCATTCACTGATCCCTATAACTTACTTTGTGGAGTCTTATTTAAAATGTCATAATTATCAACGCCACTACCATTAACTGAGTTACGCATGTTATCCAGGTATGTGACTGCTAGCATCCGTATACATCCCTTACATCTCTTCTTATATTGTAAATTCCATTATGATATATAATCAATTCATCAAGTCTTCTGTACCACAACTATTTATTCATTTTCTCTGCCGTTTGCATTATTTTCCCCGTTTTGTTCGCCCACTTCCCTTTTTTATTTTACAAACAAAGCACCTAAATTCCTGAACTCAGCTGTCTTAACGCAATTAATTAATTTCTTGTACGATATTTCTCATTTATGCTTTGCCACTTATTTTCCAAATGTTCTTCCTTCCATCTTCCCGTTTTTTTGTACACTTCAGAGATAAATGAATTTAATTCCCTACCTCACCACATCATCTCCCCTTTTCACCTTCCCCCCTACTCTCAAATCACTCAATTCCCAAATTCCCATTCCCAAATCTGCTGCCCCGCTGCTGTCCCTCATATTACAATAAAGCAGATACTGTTCTCTCTGTCTAACATTTATTCATTTTTTATCTTGAGGTAAAGACATCTTTCATTTGTTATTTAATAGTCTGTTTTCATTTTAATATTATACAGAGTGTTCCGAATAAGGTGTGTCAAACTTCAGAATGTTATTATTTAGTCATTTTGAATAAGGAATTTTATGTAAACGTATGCCCCCCGATCATCAACCGCTACATCTCTACGAGTATTTTAATGTTTCAAGATATTGCACGATAGACCTACTGTATTACGTCAGGTCTTAATACCACCTGCACGCTCTCTCCCATATCTGGCAAACAATACTCCCACGAAATTGTGTTTCGAGGCTCACAGAAGTTTGCTTGCAGAAGGGTGGAGGTCATTTTGAACATGAATCAGTGTAACGTAACCGAAAATTAACTTTCTTTGATATCACAAAATGGAAATTGATTCCTTTCTTCTGTGTTGCAAAAACTAACATAACTGACTTGGTAATGTAACTAAAACTTTATACCTTCCTTTTGTACTGTCTAACTTGCAATTTTCCTTTGATATTGTACGTACAGTAGGGTAAAGCTAAAACTACTGCTTTTGTATTTTGCAATTATCGGGCAGACGTTGCGCCGCAGGTAAAGTCCTGATGTATGCCGTGCTTTTGTGGTGTTATCGGACACACAACTTTCTTTTGTTTGTAGAGTACGACAAAACGTATATACTGCAAACTTCTCACTTACAGCCATACTCGTAGCAACGTAAAAGTTGATACTCGAAAATATATTGGTACAACATTTTCACTAAAAATAACTCATAAACTAATAGACTTAAGTGTGCCACACTTTCTGCTCTACTTGTTGTTTATTTGACCACACTCGTTTTCGAAGCATTTTCTTCCCTTGAGATTCTCCAAGTAAAATCTTGTATACGTTACATATCTGAATCTTGTATGCTACTTTTTCGGCCCTTCTCATCATAATTAACGATATAAATTTGTAGGAATGACACAAATCCCATTGAAAAGAGAGTCGCGGTTTTTCTAGAATTACTTTTTTCATTATTGTTGTTTTGACTTCGAAGAATGGCCAAGAACAAAGAATGGAATATCTCACCGCATTTGCAAGATAATATACTGCCGGCGTTGTTGCCAGTCTGTCTGTGCCCCAGAGACGTTCGCTTTACTTTCTACATCGATTTCAGCTACCCAGTATGGGAATGGCGCCAAAGTCTGCGCTTCAAAGTTATGTGCTGACAAGTTTAAAACGTATCCAGGGAAAGTAATGGTTTTAAAGATTACTTACGTTTTCTTCTGAAATAGGAACATCTATTTAAAGTACAATTAGTGTTGACCCATTTGTGTGCAAGAACAATGTAAATATTTGTTCTAGAATACTGAAATTTACAGAAATTTTAGTCTAAATGGTTAAATTTGCTTATCCTTTTATTTTCAGGTACTGTCGTTATGTTTAGTTTACTTAACGACTTTTCCAGCAACACATATTTGCGTTCATATTAAAACACCGGTGAAGACCATGAATGACTAATGAATTTCGGACCTCCAAACACGAAACGGGCGTGGGAACCACGTTTTCCTCTTCACAAAATGGACATATAACGTTACTGTAGAATTATTTAATAGTATACCAACTGATGCACATACATAAAACCTTTTCACATTACAACACTAAAATTGCTCCGATGTGTTTCGATCCAGGGATCATCCTCAGGGAGCTACACTTTCCTTGCTAAAGTCACTTTTAAAAACTAGTTACTGATTGCTTTCGTAATATAATCCTGGTTCTGTGGCAGCATGTCTTGTTGTGTAAGGGTATGTTGCTAAGAGTGCCCGACTGTGGGTGTGCGTCCTGTGCTTTGCTGCGT
>Ga0136643_10005705_pt1 | contig 17636 bp, 8 predicted proteins | sample TergutLab28metaG_FD_96883 | JGI IMG/M metagenome (GOLD analysis project Ga0136643, IMG submission 96883) | Labiotermes labralis P1 segment gut microbial communities from Petit-Saut dam, French Guiana - Lab288 P1 (version 3) (version 3) | ecosystem: Host-associated > Arthropoda: Insects >... | reverse complement strand
TGTATTCAACTGCTAGCATTATATATACTGTATGCATTCAATCTGATATTAAACTTATAAAGTCTTTATACTTATACTGTACATATTAACTGTATATTTCCATTTGTTATCTTTATATTTATACCCATATATCTTTGACTTGTTCCATATCTCATGGCCCTTTACGGTGCCTATTGTAGATTAGACGAACATGAATAAATAAATAAATAAAAATAAAAAAACCCTGCAGATGAAGGCACCACAATCCCACACAATGCTGAGAAATATCAAATGACATACCATCACATTCCAAAAGACCTGAATCTTCAACACCAGTGTGAAAAACTAAAATCTTGCAAAAAATTATCTTTAATTTTATCCACAACAATTTTGTAGAAATAAATAAAATTTATGTTTGTAGGCATAAGAAACAACTACATAAATGTACTTTTTCATTACAAGCAACTGATTAGAATATCAAAGATTCAGGAAACTGACACTGTCACACAAATTCCACAAAGGTAAGTACATCTCCAAAGATATTTAGTGTGGAAATAGCAGACATACCAACCAAGAGGAAACCATGCCTGGGTGACTATAATCTAAAACGTGGTGTGGTTATAAAATAACCGGACTTAATTTTTTTCCGCTTCCCTGTAAACTTGGCAACAGCGAGCGGCGTGTTATTTGCTTGTGCTCTCCCCTTCATTCACTGTTACTTTCAAGGTCGTGCGGCAAACAGTTTGGCAGTAGCCTTCGCTTGCAGTGGATCGTGTTCTTGTTCTCCGTCCGAATCATGTTAAGTGTTAACGTGGAGCAACGCGTCATGTGAAATTCTATGGTGATAAGTGTCTATCTCGTACTCAAGTTTTTGAGTGGTTTAAAGAGGGAGGAGTAGAAATCGGAGACGATCAGCGCCCCGGTTGTCTCAGTACATCAGAAAAAGAAGGTAAATTTTTCAACAAAATCGTCGCCTAAGCATTAGAGCAGTTGCTGAGTTAATTAACATTGACAAGGAAACTGTTCGACAGATTTTACATAACAATTTCGACATGAAAAGTGTGTTCGAAACTGGTACCGAGACTCCTAACTCCTGAATAAAAAGAAATTCGAATGAACATTTGTGCTGACATTCTTCAAAACATTGAAAACGACCCAAACTTTTTAGTGAACGTAATAACTTGTGAAGAATCATGGCTTTTTCAATACGACCCAGGAAGTAAGCGCCAATCCATGCACTGGAAGAGCCCCAGTTCACCAAGACAAAAGAAAGCACGGCACAGCAAATCCAAATTTAAAGCATTGATGATCGTTTTTTTCGACATCCGAGGGATTGTTCATGTGGATTGGGTGCCTGAAGGTCAGACCGTTAACCAGGCCTACTACAAGGAGGTTTTGACAGGCCTTCGCGAACGGATGAGAAGGAGACCTGAAATGTGGAAGAACGGCTCATGGGTTCTTCACCAGAACAACGCGCCGGCACATAACGCCCTGTGTCAAGATGTTTTTGATGAAGCACAAGATCACCGTGTTGGAATATCCACCGTACTCACCTGATTTAGCCCCATGTGACTTTTTTTTTTATTTCCAAAGATCAAGTCTGCGTTAAAAGGAATCAGGTTCGAGTCCGTTGACTCAGTGAAGGCAAAAGCGATGCTCATGAATAAGCTTTCAGAAGACGACCTGCAGTATTGCTTCCAACAGTGGAGGATTCGCATGGAGCGGTGTAGGGACCGGGGAGAGGAGTACAGTGAGGGTGACAACATTTCTATTGTGTAATTTTTTGAATAAAAATGATCTAATATCAGTATGGTTATTTTACAGCCACACCACGTATGCTGACTCTCCTCAATAACATATATGTACTAAGTTATATAAATTTAAATTAGTGTGTAAACTTCAACATGTACCACAAATGGCAGAAATACTTTTCTCATATATTTTCACCCGTTCAGTACTCTGGGCATGAAAATGAAGCTTTGTTAAAGCTCATAAGGCGATCCCCTGCTTATTTGGATAACACTTAATCAAGAGTGCCAGTAAATTACACTGTTTAATGGGATGGATACATTTCAGGCAAGATACCAGTTGAATCATAGAGTACAACTACAAGCAAACCGACTCTACGCACCATACCAACATCCACTGGTCCTGGAAAGCTATGCATGTTAATCAGCACACAGTTTGCTGGTTCAGTTCAATGCTGGCAAAGCACTTCCACATTTTCATGTCACATTGCCCATAATATAAATATCTGAATGGCACATTTACATACAAACACAGCAAAGGAGTGTCATATCTTAACATTCTTCCTGGTGGCAGAAGCACTGTGCTTATTGGTTTCATTAATGTTCTACATTCGAAATATAAAGCATTTGAGAAGTCACGGTGAAAATTTCAGGCATTATTTTGTTACAAATATACTAAGAAACATTAAACAAAAAAACAGCTTGTGACAGCTTACCTGCATGATTACTGAAATTCATTGCATGTCATATTTATTGCTCTGCACACGTCTAATTAATTGTATTTCAATTCTTGCCACACCAAAGTGACAATATCTGCCTCACACATTTGTCTGTTTCCTTCAAATTACACACATCAATGACTTTGAAATGTGCACCACTTTTAACGTTGCTCTGTAGGTTATGTCTATCACAATATGTTGATAGACCAAGACAGCCAGACTTACCAACCTCCTTTTCATTCTATCATTCTGGGAAATAGTTGTTATTCCACAAGAATTCTTGGGAAAAATGAAATTCTGTATTACACCAACTCAAAGATGACAATACCATACCAAGATTATGCGTGAAAGTTGAATATTTTTTACGATTAAGGACTGACAGGCTTTTGAGACTTGTGACCACATTCTCCACTACACGAAGGCTCTTACCTACAGAGCTAAAGGAGTATACAATTTTATTCATTTATGCAATTTGCACATCTCTAAGATGGCTCCATCATGAATTTCTGAACCATGGGTAGTCAGCATATTATGGTATCAGTGTGTGTTCCACAGGACTTTGTAAAATGAAATGTTAGTGCTGTGCATAATTTTAATGCATTGACATACAGCAATAAGGAGAGGACTGCTAAATGTAATAAACTATTCCACTAAGAAGCCAACTCACCCCAGAACACATTGTGCAGGTTAAGATTTATGAAATTTGCAATAAACATGACAAAAAATATAAAAAGGTAAAATTCAAATGTAAACTGAGGAAAAGCATGTGACTTGACCCACATTTATCATAGATTTTTTTTGTGGCTTTTGTTTAATTGTGCTGAAACATGGAATTCTGGATTAGAGAGGTGCAACCTACATTTTACTTCATAATGCTGTCATTATGTCAGGCTATACAGTGTCAAGTGGTAGGATGACTGGTGCATGATGTCTGTCAGAAAGCCATTATGACCAATTTCCATTCAGGATTTGCCTTTACAGATTGGAGAAACATAAAAAAAAAAAGTCAGAGTAGTTTGTGTCCTGGCTGAGATTAAAACTGGACACCTTTCAAATATGTTTCAAACTGAAATAACACCATGATCTCCCAAGCCTGGAATCCTCACACAACTATGCCATTGCACAAGCCCAAATGAACATGGTCCAGGTCATTGGACTGGAGAAGGTTTGAAACTGTGACTATGTCAGTCATCCAACATTACAGTACTAGACCAAGGGCCACATGAACCACATGCAACATGGACCACATGACATGAAGAATTACAGACAAAACTGTGTCTGAAATTCAGATATATATACAGTGATGAATTGAGTTCATACTGAACTTTAGTAACAACAAAGGTAAATTTCCATTTGTGTACCATTTAAATTTAAAAAATTAGCTATTATAGAACAGTAATCACTCAAATTATTCCACAATTTACAGACCTATGACATGATAAAAACAGGTGACTAATAGTACAATCTGTCTTTGAAAGCAACAGATTATGGCATCTACAAGACTGCTGGCATATAATGATTTTCTAAAACAGAAGCTGCCAGAAGGTGAAACAGTTACTATACCAGAATTATAATTGATGTGAACCACATCAAATTTCAGGCACACCTTGAACTTTTATGAGCTTCTAAATTATGACACTGTGTAGCCTGGTAGGTGTGTGCATACGTTCAAGAATATACTGCCTCCACCTTCAGGGCAGAAATACCTCAGTGTCAATGCAAAAGAGCTTCTATCTTGGATGTATATAAGGTTTTAACTTCAGCCAGGGCACTGCCCATTGCACATTATGTCTTTTGAAGTTTCCCTCACGTCTTAAGGCAAACAGCAAGACAGTCCTTCAAACAGACTCAATCCTTTCTACATCACTCTACAAAGTAAATCTCTTCTTATTTTACATAACGTAAGCTCTGAAGGTGATACAGCTGAAGATTCAAATCTTCTGGCACATGATACCGGGTCAGGGGGAACTACTCGCCAAATGACCCAGCCTCACATCTCAGAAAACTTGCACCTTCATCAAACAGTGCTGTGCCAACCTCAAACCTCACAGCTGCTACAGTACTGGTATTAAGTTAGAAATTAATTATAACATATCATTTTAACTCTAATTAAGAACGAAAATGTCCCTGTTAGACTACGTTAAAACTTATAAGGAGTGTGCTGATGTCATATAGTTTGGTAGACAGGTACACATTGTTCTGAAGGGCCATTCTGACTCCATCTACAGGGCAGAACAGCACAGCTGGCAATTTGTATTTATTTGTAGTTTATTTAACAATGCTGTCACAATACAGTGTCAAGTAAATTACCTATACTTAAATATTTTGTTGCATATGCAACACATCCAAAATTTCTGAAACACATGCTACAGATAAAGTATGTGGAAATTACAGCATAATGCCACATCCATCCTATGGATCACATTTTTGGGCCATGAATCCGCAACAGTTTATTGAGCAATAGACTTGTGTTCTTCCATTTTAATCTATCAAACATTCAATCCATACCTCAATTATTTAGCACACAAAAGTCTGTGCCAATGAATCAACAATATTACACAGTGAATTAGGAATCCAGGTTCAGAATGTACTGAATGAATCCATACACAATTGGCCAAGAAAGCAATTAAAATGTTGTGACAGAGCAATTAGTAGGTGATGAGAGAATTCACAAAACCAAAAAACATCATGTTTAAGAGTGAAACTTTGACAAGCCTTTTGAGTTTTCAGTGATAAGAGATAAATCTGGATTGCTAAATGCAACAAATCGTACTTAACATGTTCCAAATCTATGCATTAAAGGAATATACACACTTATATAGTGAACCAACAAATGCACACTGGTAGAATACGCTTTAATGCATATAATGTATCACCTACATGTTTCGGTCATTTTTGCAACCATCATCAGGGTGTTTCACAAGAACAATGATAAAACAAACATACTGCCAAACTGCATAAGTAAAACCACTTGATGTTACAATGATTATCTTAAGTGCTCTCCATGGATGTAAAATGTCAGACAGTGTAATGTTGAAAACACATAAAATTTACATTGTTGTTAATAACAAATAAAACTCTATGTGTTTATGTTGTGTTTAGTTGTACGTGGTTGACATACACTTTGTTAAATGAGTACAGATGTGTACCACAGCAGAGATTGTTTAAGACTCAGTCTTACTCATTTAACAGAGTGTATATCAACTTCATGCAACTACCATACAACATAAACACACACAGTTTTATTTGTTTTTAACAACAATGTAAATTTTCACAGGAAGCGCTTGAGATAATCACTGTAACATCAGGTGGTTTTAATTAAGCAATTTAGCAATTTGTTTATATTTTACCAGTATTCTTGGAAGACACCCTGATGATGGTTGCAACAGCAACCGAAACATGTAGGTGATTGATAATGTATGTTAAAGCATATTTTACTAGTGTGCAATTGTTGATTCACCATTTAAGTGCAACAAATTGTGAACAATTACTTGCAACTTTAAGGATTTGTCATGAACGTACATCAACATGTGGAGTACCTACATCTATGACCAAATACTTTGAAAAATGAAGAATGTGTGCAAAATGAATTAAAAATTGTACATTCCGATATCAGAGTGGACAATTGTGATCTTTTGAAAAACAAGCAGTGTCAAATACTGCATTATTGGTTTAAAACTCTTCCACATATCAACATGTTCATGTAATTGTTTAATCATTTTATTTATATGGAAAAAATATAAATGATAAGATAACAATTTATAGTTTTAGATAGCAAAACTTCAGGTCACACAATAAATCCTGTATATGACTGGTGATCTGAAAATGTTGCTCAACCCTGTCATAGACCATCCCTTCCTGCATAATGTATGATTTACTACATGCAAGATTTTCCCCATGTGTAACATTTCTGACATATTATGCATAGGCCTTCCTGCCTGTCTGTGTCACATTTCTGGTAAATTTTTGTGACATGTATTAAATTTTTTAGGGAAACTTTTGCAGTATTTGATAAATTTCGATTTAAGCTTCATGCAAAGGGTAATACTGTAGTTGATAATTAAATTCACCTGACAGCTTTTAGTGTGAATGTACGTAATGAAATTTAATAAAAAATCAGTATGTAGTTTTGGAAATAGCACAAGCTCACCACTTAAAATGTTCACATGATGCACTCATTTATTTCACTCTGTGCAAGAAATAGGCAAAACCCTGCTCTGTAAGATGCAACAGTGTACCACATTCTGGGACACAGATTTTGTGGACTGCCAGTTTGTAATTCACATGACAGCACTGTACCAAATGCAGAGGTTGTTAAATGTAATGAGACGTGAGGATGATTGTGTATGGTGCTATGGAAATAACAGGAGAGGAAGTGGTTGTGCTATGTGTTCGCTTTTGCCTTGAGACATTGAGAATAATCATGAGCAATCAAGATATGCAGCATGACTGACAAGACTAGAACCAGTTTCTTCTCAGACACAACTTAGTGATGTTATCACTTGAGCTCATCTGCTCCATGACATTTTCATGGTAATGGTGTTTATTACAGTTCACACACTCTGGCATAAACTCAACATGCACACTTAAAGTTATAATTACTGACATAACAAATCTTGATACAGAAGGAGAAGGAGGGCAAAATTCATGTTCTCTCACCATGAGATCAAAAACCCTATCCAATTTCCAAACTGACAGTTTGATACAACAATGTAAACATAAACAGATCTCAAAAAGGATGCCCAAGCAGCCTTTTCAGAACATAAAATTTTGGTTTGTGTGTTTGTCCTCTACTAAGACAAACACTCATTTTATTCTGACACACCTGTACACATATTACATCCCTTACCAAGAGACAAACATCTCCTCAGAGATGTACAATTACCCAGATGCAGAAAAATGCAAATTTCCACTCTGTGAAGACATTCTTACAAAATATCATGCAAAAATTACAGACACAAAGCTCCATAAAAATGAGATCTGGCTACATACATATTAACAGTAACACAACAGTGTGGTGTGCATGACCTGCAGTGAATGTGTTTCATGAACAAGACTGATGAATTTGAAACCTACACATGCACATTAACTGTAAGTCAGTTTTTATCCCTGAGTAATATCAGGCTCTTAGAGCAAGAAGATTAACTTGGCAAACAGTTTCCTGCACCACTCCCAAATACTGTTTATTGCTGTCATAAAACTGTAACCAAAAGTTTGAAGATAGTTGGTTAAACTTCATGAAAGGAAAATGAAATAATTTCCATTAAAGTTTACCTGCTGACAAATTTTTGGTACAGACCATGAAAATCCTACTCTAAATAAAAATAAATACATCCATGTTACACTGCATGACATACTGCACTACACGCATCAAAAAGTTTGGTGTCACATAGAAAAACACAATTTTATTTACCTTTACTAAATTGACAGTGAGCACTTCACACCCATCTCACATGCATTGAATACTTTTCCAGACCAATGTGTAATACCCTGCAATATACAATATATGGTTCCAAGTCATTTTAAGTACCACTTGTTCATTATGCTCAACATGAGCAATAAAGTACCGGAAGAGAAGTTTTTATGTCAGTATACTCACCGGGCTGGGAACAGTAACAGACAGCCTCATTAACAATACTGAGGTGTAAACTTGATAAATCCGATACTATGAATGCTGTACGGACACAATGCTTCAATTCTTGGACGGGCAATAGGGAGCACTGCGGCAGGCACCTTATCGGGAGAGGCCTGAGAGGTTAGTTGCATCATATCTTGTTGCTAGCACTGCTCATTCCCACAGTCCCTATTTGTAATGTCCATTTTGTTTCTGTAATCCCAACTTCAAAACATATTTATATCCATTTTTAATTCACAGAGAACAGAATGCATTAAATGTGAATTGCAGTAACCAGACATCACACATGTTATAAAATTACCTGGTACAGCATGACAAACAGACCAAAAGCTGTTTAATCAACTGTAATTATATAAATTACCTATTGCCTGTCTCCAGAGTTCCATTGGTGTAATGGTAAACAATCACACATGCATGTTCCTTGGAAGGGTAGCTTCACATTCACATCAGTTTTATTTGTCATTATCACAGCAAAGATGTGAAGAGCATCATACATTAGGAGCTGTGGAGAGGCACAAGATGGTGGCGTAGTGTATGTTTCTCATCTGGCTCATTACTAGTTGAGTTCCATTTGTTCATCGTAAGAGTTACGTCGCATATAAAACAATACATATGCTGCACTTGACTGGAAAAAAAACATTACATAAATACTGTCATGTCTCAGTACTAATACTGTATACCTACACCATATCTTCTTGATTTATGGTTCATTTGACAACACTGTCAGCAGCTTGGACTATGCAGCATCAAATAACAGGATGAGTGACAAATGCTGAATTGAAAAGGATGTAGATGAAAGTGGTTATGGCATAATTTGAGTCATGATCCCAGAATCTGCCTGGTGAGAATGAAGAAATGCATGAAAACTACAGTAAGGATAGCTGGACTCTGGGTTGCGATTTGAATCTGCGACCTCCAGAATACAAAGCAGGCCTGCCACATTTGGCTGCATTGTTTGGTAACACAACACATGTGCAAAGTAACTGTTAAAACATTTATAATGCAGCAATAATGCTGTCTGCTTGCATTTATCTAGGACCATCCTATAAGGTGTGAGTGTACAGAGAACTGGTTCTTACCCAAAGATACATACACCATTATTTAAAAGAAAAACAATTTCATGTATTTCTGAAAGTACATACTCTGTCACAACCATTCATTCAACCAATGATTAGACCACGTATTAGAATATCACTGATAGATCATCAATTTATGTTGGATTGTATGTAAGCAGAACAAGAAAACTCTGACCGATGCTTTATTTTAACACTTGGTTCAGTTTCTTCCTTACAGAAATACTGAAAACGCTATGTTGCAGCTTTGTTCATCTATATATAGTTGTGATGTGATATTAACTTCAATCATAGCATTACCTTTACATGGACAATTAAAAAAAATTTGGATAGGGGCCAAACTACAACCTGGCAGCACAAAGAACCTCTACTGTTATTTAAAAACTACACACTTCTGCCAGTGGTTGTATAGTAGTCTTGAACGCTTCCAGAAGCAACAACACATGACCTTCTGTAACACAACTGTTGACACCAACAGAATCTCTGCTGCATTCACAAATTACAAGCCTGTCAACCTGACATCCAACAAAAGAAATAACATGTCTCAAAATGTATAAAGAGTGCAACTACTATGGCACATTCACTTTTCTACGAATGTGGTACTCCAAATGACTTATAGTTTCCCCATACCCTAGCAAAAGCAAGACAATCCAGTATGACAGGAACTGTGCTTAGAAACAATGGATTTCTTAAAGTAAGGAGCTGAATGTACGTGAACAGAACAGGGAAATGAATACTGATCTATGCAGAAACACAAATAGGCCTTCATATAAAGTAGTCAGTACAACTACCTGCTCTAAATAGCATTTAAAATTGGCTGATAATTCTTCATAAAATTATCAAACATCAAATCACAGGAAAATATGCTCAGTACCAGCAAAATCCTTTTATGTGAATTCTTCAAGGACAGACAGTAATGGGAACATCAGCATTAACTCCACATAAGCATGAAAAAAAAAGTCTGTAATTTAATCTGGTCAGCAATCCATACATGCAGTACATTTGAATGTCACAACTGCAGTGGCACCATAAGTTTTGTGCTAATGTACAAACTGAATAAGAACATATTAAACACTGAAAACAAAATCAGACGATGCAGGAATAAGAGGTGGCTGTGAGAAAGTATTGTGTGTGCATATGGAAAATGATAAACAACAGTGGAGGTAGTGAATTGTAAGAATTATGATGCAAATGGGGAAAACTATAATATGAACTTAACAGTATATGATAAAACTGACTGCACTTACCACAACAGCTTGTTCACTAATTTCAGACACACTGTTATCATCAAATAAGTACCACTTGAGATCATTCTGATTTTGACAGAACGCAGTATCTGAAGAAGAGAAAAACAAAACATAACTTAAAAACAAGAAACTACATGGATACTACATACTCTGGCAATCCTGGCTCATCATTTGCTGTCAGCTCTGTTATATTCAAATACCCACACACTGGCTAAATCTCAGTAGTTACCACAGTACAGCTGCTACAGGGTTGTGTAAATTCAGAAAACAACTCACACAAGAGAAGTTTCTGTGCAGCAGGCTCCATTCTACATAGTAAGAACACGTAAAAGCCAAGTGTATACTGCCTCCACACAACACAACTATGGGTTCTTGAAGTCTATGACACAGATCATGAAGAAACACTGAATTTTGTGACTTGTTACATTCTTGGTGTACCTGATGAAGAAACAGAACCCACACTTATTCTGTTCAGAAGTGAAAATTTGTTTCAATGCAGTACTTATCTGAACTCTCAAAATAATGCATTTCCCATATTAGTCTACAGTGTGCTATAACAGGATGACGAGGTTGGTGTGTGGTGTGCTATGAGTGCAAATACAATTACTGAGTTCAATTTTTGTGAGACTATACATTCATAAAGATACGTTACCCCAATTTTGACACTATTCTTGAATACAAGTCTGATTATGACAGAATTTATGTCTTTTTTTCAGCAAGACAGTGCAGCAACCAACAGAGCACCCAATTCCATGCATTGTTTATACAGCATTTTTGGTGACAATACAATAAGCACAGGACTGTGGCCTTCTCATCTGCCAGATTTGAATTGGTGCAGTCACCTTAAAGGACGTAGTAAAAAATAATAATTCTTATATTCAGGTCAATCTGAAAGGACGTGTTCAGGAAGAAGTGTTTTCAGTTTCACCAGCAGAACTTTGATGTACAATGAACAATGTGCCTGTCAGCTGTGGTGTGTATCTGAGAGGTGAAGGTAACCACTTCCAGCATGTTCTTTAGATATGGTGCGTAGAAATCTAATACTAAGTGGAATACATTGAACTAAAACACATGGACCTGACTCACAGTAAATGGAACAGCAACAAGTACTGTGAAACCTGCTGTCACCTGGAAGGCTCTGTATGAAGTGTGATGCTGGATCTAGATACTACAAAGTTGCTGTGTACTACACCATGTTATCAAGCCAGCTAAGACAATTACTAGATTCACTAAAAGCAGAGTGTATACTGACATTAAGGCCCTTTTCACGTGAAAAGAAACAACTTCCTTTAGTCCTAAAATGTTAAGTGAAATTTTCTAGGTGCATAGAATCCACTACAGGCATAGGTGCCTCTGCTTAAGAGGTCTACATTTGCATAGGAGGTTTGCAAGGGACTATGTCACATGGGCACAAGGCTGCTGAGGCTTTACAGAATCCCTAGGATTCATAAAAAGGATGTCCTCTGAAGGCCTTTGTAAGAAATATTGGAGGAGCCCCTAACTACAGTTATCTGGCAGGCTTACTCAGTCCACTTGTGACGAACTCCATTGAGTTTGTACACATTTTGGGTTCCTTACAAGTCGGACCAGAAGATCTCATGGTTAGTTGTGATGTAGTTTCCTTGTTCACTCAAGTGACTATAGTGGAACTCCTTAACCTCCTCAGCCAGCATTTCAGTGGCAACATTTTGGTCTTATTTACATACGCTCTCACTCCTACATACTTCTCTGTTGGTGGCCAATTCTATGAGCAGACAGTTGGAGTGGCTATGGGCTCCGCCCTCTCTCCTGTCATCACTAACTTCTTTATGGAAGACTCTGAGGACAGGGCCTTAGCACAAGCTACCAAACTGCTGTGCTGGTCTGCTATGTTGATGACACATGTCATCTGGCTGCACAGAACAAAGAAGCTGGAGAGGTTACTTAACCACCTGATTGGCCTTCACAGGAATATACAATTCACCATGGAGACAGAGAGACGAGGCCACCCACCAGTTCTCGACATCAACATATACAGGAAACCAGATGGCTCCCTGGGCCATTAGGTCTACCAAAAATCTACCCACACTAACCTCTATCTGAACCCTGGATCACAACACCATCCCTCCAACATACAAACTGTGTTTACAACAGTGGCACAAAGAGTCAGGGCTCTTTGTGACAAGGAAAGCCTCCATGATGAGTTGGAGTTCCTAAAACCACTTTCAGGAAAATGGTTATAGTATCAAACAGATATGATGGGCCCTCAACCTGACGGTTAGAATCTCTAAGCTGAAAGAAAAGCCCACCTTGGTTGCTCTTCTTGCATATGTCCAGATGACACAGAGCCGGCTCAACAGAATGCTGGCCAAACATAACACTCAATGTAGTGGCCTGCTGCCTAGGAAGATCTCTAGTCTCCATCCTGTGAAAGACAACCTGGGACTGGCTCTGGGGGTTTATAGCACATCCGACACACTGATAGATCCATAGAGACCAGAATAAAAGAGCACCACCGGCACATATGGTTTGGATAACCAGACAAATCTGCGGTGGCATAACGTAGGTTCAACCGTAAGCATGTCATTAAATTCAAAGACACCTGGATACTCTCTACTGTACCTGGTAATACGGAACAACTTATCAGTAAGGCAGTGGAGTTGGAGTTCTACCCTATCAATATGAACAGGGGGGATGGCCAGACTTTGGGGAGGTCATGGAAGCTTGTTCTTTGCCTCCTTAGAGTAGATGGCCCCCTCAGTGGTGGTGACTAGCTTATGGTCCTTTTAGGGGCCCCTACCTCTATCCTCTTTCCTCACACTGAAATGGTGGTTCCTATTCCCCATTTCCATTCTACGGTAGTCCCCTGCTGGACATTCTTCCCTCCTGGGACCGGACAGTTTTCCTCGCCCTTTTTCCTTGCATTAGTTTTTTTTCCCATTTCACTTCCATTTCTACTGTCCTTTTGTTTCTCCCCTTCCCTTTCCTTTATTATTTACCAATTCCTCTTCCTTTTCTTCTTTTTCCCCATTTTTCTTTGTTTCCTTTTCTGCCCTCTGCCCAGAGACTACATCCCACCACTGAATTGTTCATGGTGCTCATCTCCTTCCTCCCTTAGATCTTCCCACCCTTCAGTCCACATTATTATGTTCCTTGGATTCCCAGCCTAGCACATAGTAATTTTACCTTGGAGTAGCATGGGATTACAACATTTACCCCCCACTCTTTCATGTTTTATGTTGTTATTTATTACCATTTGTTGTACAGGTTTTTAGTTATTTGTCCTTTGTTCTAGTCTTCTAATCTACTTCCTCTCTCAGTCTGTCTCTGCCCTTTACACCACTATTGGGTTCTAGCATATACATCCCAGCTCTGCATATAGTATTTTTAACCATTCAAAAGGCTGGGTTATGACTTCCCCCCTCCTATTGTTTTGTTGTAGATTATCTGTTCATTAATCAAATACTGCACTTTCTTTAATTTTCCTTCCTCCCATTTTGCCCATGTGAGTGTTTTTCTGTGACTCCCTATCACACCAGTTAGAATTTTTCTATCAAGGAGTGTTTCTCTCCAAGCTACACTCTCCTTTATCCCAACCACATGCAACAACCCTATTGGCTGACACCACACTACTGAGACTTTTCACCACCCACAATCTTTCCTATATAAACTCCATATTGGGGCTAAATGCTTTCCTTTGGATTCTTGAACCGTGAGGATGGGAATGATAGATTGTCCTGAAATGTCAGTAAAAAATTACCACTACTCGCTGTGTAGTAACCCAGAGGAGGGCAGTTCTTAGCTTCATATGTGCCCCTTCCCTGTGCCTTATGATAGAGATCACCTTCCCGATGTTAACAACACTGCACATGTACACCAACAACCTTGAGACAGGCACAAAGAAAGAGAAGAGACGAGAGTAATGAAAATATGGATGCATATACATATATCATACTAATTTCCTGGTAGGCCTTGTGAAGGATGGGTATTTTCTTATGTCTGCTTACAGCACTACAAGAACACCTTCCACCACCTTCTAGCGACATTTCCGAAGCAGTTCCTTAGTGCTCCATTAATTCACAGACATGATATGTGTAATTATTCTGAAGCCCATTAAAAAGATTACCCTGCAAGGTCAAGCAAGGTGAGAAGAAACCTAAAGCTAAATGTGTTGGTTAAAACCTTTATATTATTTAATACACTGAGACAGTTCAAAATCTGTAACAATTTCAGACAACCACCTGTTGGTAAGCAGAATGTTCATACAACACACTCAAGTTTCTTCATAGGTCATTGTTTTAAGGGATTTAAAATAAGAACAAGACAAAACATCACTTACTAAAAGTACATTAAGTATCAAGCAAATTCCCAGCATTTCAGTCATTTATTCTGTCTTCAGCTTCAAGGACTGATACGATGGGATGACACAGCTGTCTGTTCTACATATACATGTGTGCATGTGCATGCACACATGCATACACACACAGATGATTTCAACTTCCTTGTCAGGGATGGTGTCAACAGCACAATTGTGGGTGGAATAAGATGGACAACTTGAACACTAGGCCACAGTCAATGCTGCTTAATTGGAACAATCTGGAAGCATTAACTTTTCCTTCTGCAGATCCTAATGGGTGTATGTTAATAGCTCTGCTTCACCATATATGCTCCTGGCCTTAGTCCAAGATGGACACAAATCAAGTCCTGTCCCTGATGATGTAAACACTGACAATCGCTAAATCTTAAAAATTCACTTTGACACTAACACAGCTGATTGCATGAGAAGACTTTACTGCATTACACTACCATTAAAGCTTCAACTCTAATATTTGACAAAGCCGTCATACATACAACAAAACCACCAAGCAATCTGAGCCTTGTCTACTAATTAAATTCTAAGATGATTAAGCAATAAACAGAAATATACTTACAGTGCCCTCCTCCTAGCCCACCATAATGATTACATACTCCTATGAGGTCATACACAGCCTGCGTATGACTCTTGTTTATTAGATATTCTGACATATTAAGGCCTCGGAGAGGGTACTGAACCATTCGATCAACCTTATCACGACGATATCTATTGTACACAAATCTCTTCAAGTGGATGATTAGAATCCGAGGCAAGCACCACAAGTCAAATTTCTTTGTAGCTTGTTGATGCTTCTTGCATGCAGGGCAATACCTACAAAAAAGAAGAAAGACTGCACTGAAACTAAGCTATGATTTCTGTTGAAAAGTCCTGTAATACATTGTATAAGTGCATGCACAAATCTCACACAGCAGGAAAAGCAGACTGTATCGCTGCAGGCAAGAGTGTTATCATTACATGTTTTTATTCTAGACCTAGCTCTGTATGGGAAAAAAGGCAAAAATAAAGTTCTGGTACAAGATTTATATAAACATTCACACACTGAATATACTCTGCAGAGAGTGAGTAGAACATAAAACCATATGTATTTACAATTTCCTTTATTTGCTGTCAAACAATAAATTTCCTTCGGAAGGTTTACTGCTAGCACAATCTTTGCACAGAGGCTTTCTGAAAATATTGTTATACAAATAAATAAACCATTTTAACACTTATTATCAGAAAATCAGAAAACAAACCTGATATACATTATCATCACATTATTAACACAGATTAAAATAATGTGTACCCAATGCATACAGTATTTCTAAGAGCCCATAACTTTACATTCAAACTTCAGCACTCATTAGTATCTCAGGATCATATCCCTTGTACAGAGAGAGAGAGAGAGAGAGAGAGAGAGAGAGAGAGAGCATTAGTTAGTGTTGGGGGGGGGGGGGGCAGAAAGGGGATGGGGCGTGTAATTACTATGCTACGCAGAGATTCCATGTTTTGCATATGGTAAAAAAAAAATGTTCAATTCTCAGTATATTTTACATAAACCAACCACAATGCACCATGCCCTTTTCATTCAATTTTCATTCACTTTTATGTTGCTTAAAAATGAATTCTGCCCAACATTACACTAAGAAGATATATGAAGTTGTATTATCTTACCAGGCATCATCAGCTCCAAGCTTTTCCCGTGTTGTGTAAAGTTCAATGCAGTCTTTTAATTTAAGTGCCTGAAGATTGCTCTTTGTTGATTGATCATCCATGGCATCTTCAAGTGATTTGTCATAGAACTGATCATGAGCTCCTGGTGGCCACTTTGCAGCAATAAACGACTGCCCCATGTGTTCTATAGCTCAAGAATTCCATAAATAAGGACTTAAAGCAGAGGAAAATTGCATGCTGGTACTTACATTAAAGAAAATAAAGACACTTAAATTCCTTTAACAAAAATATTGCTTACAAAACAGTGGAGTCTAACAGTCAACGTGAAGTACAAGTTTCTAGCACCAAGCTGACAGATTACAAAAATGGTGAACACACTTTTCAGAGGTCATTGTACTTGGATATACACACCTTATAAAATATGTTATAAGTGTTGTAACAGTGAGTGGTCTCAAACACTAACAGACTAAACAAACACAGTGCACTAACTGAGCAATATGACATGAAACACAACACAAAGTATTAATGTCATGTCCTCTGGAACACATATATGGAAATTAATTTTTTAAACTCAGTGAACAAATGGGATGTTGTAAAAACTCTTTTTAAAATTCTAATGTAAAAAATGTAATAAAGGGGTGACGAGCTCATTGTATTGTGAATGTTTTGTGCTCTTTAGCCAGAAAATTGTTTTAGATGAAAACATAGCAAAAGGGTAATGTAAAAGTTACTCATATGGAAAAATTGTGGTCCTTAATTATCCTAATGTCTAACACAGTAAAAACATCTTACACAGGATCATCTCAAATGAGTTTTACTGTATCTGGGTCTAAGAAAGAGGAAGAGATATTATGGTGACAACATAAAATACAATGGATTCAGATAGGCATGCAGTATAGGGCAGAAAATAAATGCATGGAAAATTTTAGTCAGAAATCCTGAGGAAAACAAATAATGTGGAGGATATGGCCTTACAAGACAACATACTATTGCAATGGATTTTAACACTCCCACTCCCAGCAGCTCTGCAGCTGGTATATCTGCCAGGTCAGCCAGTTTTTATAGTATGGGGTTTGAAGAATTTCACAGTACAGAAATGAACAGCCAATGTGTTATGCTAAGGGCAAATTTTATAATAACTAATTTGCTATTTTTTTGTTTTGTTATTTTAATTTGTGTGTAAGTGTTACACAGCATCTTTGGGAGCAAGATTAACGCGGGTATATGA
>Ga0136643_10005704_pt1 | contig 17637 bp, 21 predicted proteins | sample TergutLab28metaG_FD_96883 | JGI IMG/M metagenome (GOLD analysis project Ga0136643, IMG submission 96883) | Labiotermes labralis P1 segment gut microbial communities from Petit-Saut dam, French Guiana - Lab288 P1 (version 3) (version 3) | ecosystem: Host-associated > Arthropoda: Insects >... | reverse complement strand
TCCTTTTTGTTTTGTTTTTTTTGTTTTTTTAGGGGAAAAAAACACAAAATTTATATTAAAAGAAAAAAAAGGGAATTTCCCCTTTTTTTGGGGGATTTTGGGGTGTTTTTTTTTTTTTTTGGGGGCCCCCCCCCCCCCCCCCCACATTTTAAAGAAGCACGACGTTTTGAAAGTCCATTTTCAGGCAAATAAGCACCTAACCCAGTGGACCCTTTAGTTTGAGCTATTGTCAGTCATTGGACACCATAGAAACAATAACTTGTTAAGATGCAACTGAGAACAGATGTCCAAGCGTAGTAACAGGAAAATGGCTATTAAAAATTCAAAATTTTCTTCAAGCCTCAAAAATAAAACCTGGGCTAATCCATGACTTAAAAACCATAATAAGAGCCATGTATTTAAAGTTTCAACACCAGCTATGGAGAAAATTATGAAACTTCATGGTTTCGAGTAATTATACGCCAAGAAATATAATGTATTATTTAGTCAGTGTTGATCATAAAGGAATGGCAGTGTGCCACCAGAAGTGACTGTGATGGATTTTAAGAAGTGCTGTTTATCTAGTGCAGTGGATGAGAGTGATGATATGTTGTGATATGTCAGTGAAGAGGTTGGGAATGTTTGGAGTGAGTGTGAGGAAGATGATGGCACTTACTGTGAAGATGGAAACAGTAACATTTACTGGTAAAGATAGAATATGACGTGTTTTGTGTATTAAATGTATGAAATTAATAGATAAAATATTTTTTTCAGCAGACATTTTATTTTTGGGAGTTGTCTTAAATTTTTGTAAATGCATTTTGCTTTGGCAGATCCTTTTTTTGGAGGGGGGAGGGGGGGTTGGGCATTTTAGATTAGTCATCTTGCATTTGGGTAAGTATGGTAACCCTTTATTGACACTGGGGCTTAAATTCCAACTACTGCCTAGAACAGAGAAGTTTTAAGTTTAAATTACCATAAGATGCAGTTGCAAAGTACAATGCATATCAGTATGGTGGAGTGAACCGTAGTGCCTACCAGTCTGACTTGCTGGCATTTGTTTTCTTCAAAATCATATTGATTTAATAGTTTATTCGGTTCAGGCACCACATCTTTGAATGCTGATGTAGCTTATGAGTAGGCAATAGCCATAATGTTGATACATTGGCAGAACAGAAAACTTGTTACCCTTTTCATAATGAAGCACTTGTGATGAAACCTTTATTTCGACACTTTTTTTTAATATTTCACCTTGTTAAATCATTTGATAGCATAGGACTTAATAAGAGCCAAGATGCTGACAGTTCCTTGTCAGGCCATTAGTCACTGATGTCATAAGCACCAAGATGCTGGCCATGCTGTATGTCGGGCAGTTAGTCGCTGATGTTGTGTCAAGATGCTGACTGCCACATGTTCAATACCCCAAAATGCTGCCTGTGTCTTATGTGAGGCAATTAGTCACTGATGTTTCACCATGGAGGTCTGAGTTTGATCCGAGGGCAGTCCATGTGGAATATATGGTGGAAAGAATGACACTGGTACAGGTTTTTCTGTGCATCTTCAGTCTTCTGCTGTTGTTTACATTTGACCTGAGCTCCACATTTATTTATCCATCATCTGGGGCTGATGTGGGCCCATTAGCAGCCTCAGTACTGGGAACTCATCCCATACCAAGAATAAAGGACAGCAACAAGCTTTGTTTTAAACTTTTACTAAGAATGGGATAAGTCTTCATAATAAACGTGTATATGAAACGTACAGTTGTTGATTTTTATGCTTTCAGATACAACAATTGCTGAACTAATTAAAGAAGTGACTGATTCTAATAGTTTTTTGGAATCTTTGCAAACAGAACAAGAATTTATGAATGGGATTGATACAGATAAAGTGCATCCATATATTGAAGATTGTATTGCACAGAAGGAACCTCTGATCAAAGTAAGTGCAAGAATTATGTGTGTAGAACAAAAATTAGAATTGTATGAACTAGATTTTCCGACTGTAACTCTGATAAGTATTTTGGGCTTTGAGCCTGTAAATGAAGGTGAATATATTGACCTCATTAACCTTTGTCAGCTGTGTGTTACTGTTGTGGTGGTGTACTCATGGCATAGCTGATGCCCCTTTATTTGTAGCTAGACTGTATTAGTTGTGACATTAATATTCTCTGCTGCTTTATGTAGACTATAGTAGCCATGACATTAATGTTCTCCACTGCTTCATGTATACTGTAGTAGCTGTGACATTCATGTTCTCCACTGGGTTGCCTCAATGTCCAGACTGGCTCCAGAGCCCACCCATCTTCCTGTTCAGGGAGTACTGGGATTCTTTCCCCAGAGGTGAAACAGCTGGAACATGCAGTTAACCACTCACTTCCATCTAGTGCCAGGATTAAGAATAAGTGGAGCCTTTTCTCTGTTCCCCCTGTATGCCTTCATAGCATGAGCAGGGAAACCCTAATCGTTTTACTGCTTTATGTGTACTTATTTTTACTTTCATGCTATGAATTATTTACAAGCATTGATTGCAGCGGGGCCATTAAAGATTTTATTAATTAGACTAAGTACTTGTGTTATGTTTGATAATCTTATTCATTTTAATGATTGTCTAAGGTCATTAATAGGTATTTTTAGCAGACCAATGTTCTAAAGTGTATTATTGAACACCACTGTCAGTTGGCAAGATTTTATGGCATTGGTGACAGATAAATGAAGGCAAGTGGTTCACTGGTGGAATAATACTCATGGGGGACAACCAAAGTACTCAGAGACAATCTGTAGCCATGCCACTTGTCCACCATAAATCCCATACAGACTGGCCTGGGATTGAACCCAGGCCTCCATGGTAAGAAGTGAAGTCTCACTGAGTATACCATCATCTGCCATTTCCATTAATGTAAGGATTTTTTAGTTACTAAAGTGTGTAAATTTCTATACCAGAAAGAAATGTGTGGGCTTTTGTACTCACTGATACATAAAAAATATGATTTTCCATAAATGATAAAATCTTTTGTCCCAGAACCTCCCAGAATGTGCTTAACAACTTTTCCCTTGAGGCTAATGATATGTTCAGTAAGCATTCTTTTTCCCTTTTAAAATCTATGATAATGTTGGGATGCTGCATGAAAATGCTGTATTACTGTTCCAGGTATTGCGACTTATCTGCATGCAGTCAGTCACCAACAGTGGTTTAAAACTCAAGGTTCTCGAGCACTACAAGCGAGAAATCATTCAGACATATGGCTTTCAGCATATCTTATCTCTGACAAACCTGGAAAAGGCTGGACTAATCAAATTGCAGGTAGCATTCACAGTACAAAAATACCTGTTTTGATTTGAAAGTGTTCTGTATCTTATTAGTGACTCATAAAACACATTCTCACAGCAAGGTTCACGACAGTACACTGTTCTGCGGAAAACTCTACGGCTTACAGTGGAAGATGGGAGTGAGATAGCTCCAACAGATATCAGTTATGTGCACAGTGTGTATGCTCCAGTGAGTGTCCGTCTGGCTCAGTATTTGGTACGTCCTAATGGTTGGAAAGGGTTACAGGATGTCCTAGGACTGCTACCAGGACCAACAGTTGAAGAAAGTCAGTCACTACCAGCCGGCCATGGACCTCGCAGTAAGTACTAATTAGCTGAACAAATGTCATGAAATTTTTTTGTCATACTGAAGATCCATGTCATCTGGGATGTTACACTGTGCTGACTGGTAAGCAGTTACTGACTCCACTGCACTGAAATGTCAATAACTATTTACAGTCATCATGGTGTAACATGTCAGAAGTATCTTCACTAATACTGCTGTAAGAACATCAACTCTTTCATGCTCTTAATTTTTTTAAGTAAGGACTTGAGACAGGTTGAGGAAAAACAAACAAGCTCTTACTAGTGGCAGTTGGTGATTTTTAATTTAAAAATATAAAGTGGAATGTTTGTGAAGCGAAGGTGTGAAATTACAGTTGTAGCATAACAGTCAGCAGGCGAATGCCAGAACAAGACATAACATATATAATGACCATGTCTTAACATACTTAATGACCACATCTTTTTGACATCTTTGTAAATTTGTGATTAGCAGTCATTCGACTGGGTGGTGCAGTATAACTTGTGTGGTTGGTAGAATGTGTTTTAAGTCACATAAGTAAGTCTCTTATTGAGCCCATTAGCAAAATTCTAAATTATAAAACCAAAGACATGAATGACTAATATGTATTTAACAATCATTTATTAACTCTTGAAGAGGAAACAGTTTGAATTTGTCATAATAAACTAGTATGGAGTTTAACACCTTACATTTTCCATGCAACTATATTATATATGTAGTATGGTGTTATTTTATTGGGTAATAGTATTCTTCTACATTGCTTCGTACCTTCTGTACATGTTTCTTTTGTAGGAGGGTCCATCAGCAGTCAGTCATCACAGAACGATACACCAAGGGTTGTATTAGTGTTTTTCCTTGGTGGCTGCACCTTTGCTGAAGTTTCAGCTCTGCGTTTTCTGTCCCAACAAGAAGACTGTAAGAATAATTTTGTATCAACTCATTTGCTTGCTGAACTGCCACCCCAGCCATTTTTTACACTGTGTGCTTATTTTGCAGTGCAAAACAAAAATGCGCTTTTCTCTTAAGAAGTTTTTCAAGGGACTAAACACATTGTTAACATCATAAGTAAGAAATTCGAAAACATTGGGTGCATTCCCTTTGTTTCTAGCCCTTTAAAACATGGAAATACACTGAAACATTTCCTTTGCATTATTAATTTATTAAATTTTGAATGCATTCATTTGAGAACCTGAGGTCTTTATTGATAGAATTTTGCTTAAGTTGTAAATGTACTGTAAATTTTCATGAAACAATTATTGCTTTGGTTTCATTCTTATGGAGTACATAACACTATAAATACTTATACCAAAAATTATTAATCTTTCATTAAATGACCTTCCTACAATATGTGTCGCCATATATTTCACATACTATCCTCCTCCTCTTCTTCCTCTTCTTCTTCTTATTCTTCTCCTCCTTTTTCTTCATCTTCTTCTCCTTCTTCTTCTTCTCCTCCTCCTCCTCCTCCTCCTCCTCCTCCTTCCTCCTCTTCTTCTCCTTCTTCTGTTTCCTCTTCTCCTTTTTCTCCTCCTCCTCTCCTCTTCTTCTTCTCCTCCTCCTTCCTCTTCTTCTCCTCATCCTCCTCCTTCCTCTTTTTCTTCTTCTTCCTCCTCATCTTCTTCCTTTTTCTCCTCCTCCTCCTCCTCCTCCTTCCTCTTTTTCTTCTTCCTCTTCTCCTCCTCCTTTTTTCTTCTCCCTCTTCTTCTCCTCCTCTTCCTTTTTCCTCTCTTTCTCCTCCTTCTCTTCTTCCTCCTCCTTTTCCTCCATCTCCTCCTCCTCATCCTTCTCCCCCTCCTCCTCTTCATCTTCCTCCTCCTCTTCTCATTTTTCTCCTCCACCTCCTTTTCCTTCTCTTCCTCATTCTTCTTATTCTTCTCCTCCTCCTCCTTATTCCTCTTCTCCTCCTCCTCCTCCTGAATGGATTACACATCTAGTTTTCTGGGTCAGTGAGGTTTCTTGTTACAACCTCTGAATCACCAGAGATGCTACTGAGGAAATGTATGTTTCAAAGCACTATAATGCCTCAGCAAATATTGGCTTGGACTTGAGGTTGCTTTTACCTCTTCTTCATTGTTTTCAGTGACTTCCTGGCACTTCTCTTCTGCTTTTTGCTCATCACATTTGAGAAAATTTTTATCAGCTTTCATGTTTTTGTTGAATGATACTGCTACATTTACATCTTATCAGCCTACATCTCTGCATGTATTAATGCATCCTTTTATGTATCACATCTTTGTCACTCAGTAGCACTACTATAATACTCACACAAGATTATTAGTGACAGAAACTTTGAAAGGAATTTGTGTTTCCTTTGGCATTGCTTGGCATATACTAAAAGAACCAGAATTATGTTGAAACTATATTCCACAGATCCGATGGGAAAATACCTCTCAGCCTAGAACTGCTCAATGAGCATAAGACAGTGATTAATTTTAGTGTGCAGTGATTTATTTAATATATTCCTGTCACGCTCAACTTAAAAAAATATGCGTTTTTACCAGGAAATCTCAGACAGGAACATTTTAAATGGAGTAAAAGTACTTGGCTGTGTGGGCATATTTTTGGACCAAATTCTTGTACATTTTTAGGCAGGAAACCATTTTAAATTGGATTGTCTGAACCACAAATATTTGTGTTTGGAAGTAAATCATTGCATGTGCAAAGCGTAACCTCCAGCACTGGTATAGGATTGAAGAGTACCTTGAGAAATGTGGCCAGTAACTTGATCAAAATTTTTTCCAGGTACTAACAATTGTACTTTTTTCCTCCTTTTGCAGCACTGGTAGAGTTTGTGGTTGCCACTACAAAACTTATAAATGGGAAAACATTTCTGGAGTCGCTGCTGGAGCCACTAAGACAAGATGTTCCACTGCCAAGACAGTGAAGAATATAGAGCAGTAACAAAGAATGATGTGCATCTTTGTGTTGGTGTAGATAGGATGATGTGTACATGGAATTGTGGCAGCAGCTGGCTTTGTGTATCAGTACAACTTGCTTGGTTAAAATGTTATCTACTCCAGGATGTTTACTTCCTTTGTGGCAGCAAACTTCCTGACTGACTGACGTATAGCTCTTCTGCAATTCCAAGTACAAATTCCTTCACATTATTAGTATTATTTTGAAGAACGTTTTAATTAACTTATTGTGACGGATACATGTTTTAGGTTTTCACTGTGAAGTGCTCGTATTCAGTTTGGGAAGAACACCATATTTACCCACATATGAGGTGACATCTTTCTACAACGTGCAGTTTTCAGGAAAATGCCTGCACAGAACATATGTAACTTTGTGTGCAATTATAGGTTAACTCCAGATTTCCAGATGATATGAATTAGGCAAAATTCTCACTTTGAATTCAGCTAACTAGAGTTTGCTGATAAAATGAAAAATTAAGACTAGTGAGAGAATAAAGATCAACACAGGCGTCAGATGTGTCAAAGTTCAACCCAATTTTGATGCAGCTGACTGCATGAAAATATTTTCATACATACGTATGTGGTGAAATCTTGAGACCTTACATTGACTGTAGTTAAGATGAGAGTTGTTTGGAATATCGTACTGTGTGGTTTGGTAAATGAGAGGCAATGTTTTGTGTGAACAAAATGATGCCATGGTACCCTGAAGATGAGTATGACCAGTTTCTGTAACTCACTGGTACTGATTTACCTAACTACATGGTATCAAATCCTGGAACACAGTCTGAATTTTCACTGCCATGAGAATCACAAATTTTATGCAGGCTAGAGTTAATTTGAAGCCAGGATATTATAGTCAGCGTAGTGACAAGGCTGAACAGGAGCAAGAGACTTCTCCATTCTGCAAAATTATCCACCTGGCTTATGAGTCCACCCAAGCGCTTATTCATTTAAAGGGTAACAGTTTCTCGTTCCCTGGAGGTAAAGCAGCTAGGTCTTGAAGATTGCTGCTCGTCCACATCAAATGAAAAGGTTAAGAATGTATGGAGCTATACCTCCACTCCCCCATATGCTCATGACATGCACAGGGACAATTTCACCATTATCTCACAACAATTATATCTGTATACATTTGAAGAAAATAGCAAATTGAAGACAGAAATGTTTTTAGCATGTAAGAAGGGTAATGGTTAATTGATGTAGGAAATTTGTAATCAGTGTAATGTGAGTGAATGGAGAAACCAGTTTCATTTGAGGTCAGCAGCATTCTAAACTGAGCTGGAATAAAGGAAAACTGAATTGAAAGGAATGAGTTCACTGATACTTCCTCTTTTGGCAAGGAGGGTAGAGAGTGTAAAACAAATTCTAGCTACATACATGCAGACATGCTTATGTACATATGTGTAAATATTCGTATCTTTGGGACTTGAGCTAAGACTCTAATACCACATGTACGCATGCAACAGAACAATATTTCAGCATACATATTATACATTTTAAACAGCAAATAGAACAAAATACAATGAACCTTTAGTGTTTCATGTTGTATTTCTCCACATGTATGTACCTCTGTGCTAAACATACTGTTACATACATTTAACCAATGTCTTGTATTTTGTCATAAATTGTATAGCCTAATGAAGTTATAGAAAACTGAACTGTCAGAGCTGTTACCACAGGTAGAGAATCTGCTGATTCAGACACTCAGCACAAAAAGACAAAGAGTGCTGCGCAGAACTAAGTACAGTTCAGGACTCAGCTAAATAGTTTTAGAAGGTGGGAATATTAACGGGAAATAGAACCATATAGCTCAGTCCCAAACTGTCAGTACATCTTCTATCTACATTAAATCTATTGGATACAACCTCAAGTTTTCCATTTGTATTTGTTGACTTGCAAACATTATTTCATTCATCATGCATGTTTATGATCTATCTTTAGGTCAAATTTCACATGCATTTCTTTTGTTATTGCCATGAAACCAAATGTGAAAGAAAATATATGCCTTGTTGTAGTTTTCATTCGGAAAAATATTACCATAATAAAAGTTGCATGTTGTGTACTCTCATTTTATATCATTTAAGGACCCTAAATTACCTGGTTCTGCCGCCTGATGAGTTTGTGCGGCCTTGCTCTTGTTATTGTTGCTGGTGTTAGTGCCTGAAGTAAATTAAGAATTGTGAGACATTGGAGGTCACCTTCAGTGGCATAACATTCACACTTAAGTCCTGTGCATAGTGGTTGGCTGGTTCAAAAGTGTAAATGAAGGGGGAAGAAGGGCCACACAGAATTGTGTTCTTAAGCCTACTTTTGTTCGTTAAGAAGGGAGAGTAGGTAAAAACAGAGCGTTCTTGATCGTGTCAGCATGTACTAGGTTTATGACAGTTCCACATAATTACTTTCTTCTAGGTAGACTGCTGGTGCAGAAGAAACATGAGTCCTGATTTGCAACTAATGTACCACTCATTGAATAAATATGTTTAAAACTGATTTTCCAATCAGTTTTTGTGTTAGTGATAATAACAGCCACAAATTTCTTGTCCATCTGAATACCTATCAGCTGCTCTAAGAGGGCACTTCAAATTATGTCGCAGAGGTCCTGAAGCAGAAATATAAGAAGGATCAGATTTGTGTTAACAGTGGATACGGTATAATCTGCTATGATCTGTTATTAATAGTTGTTTTAGAGTGTATTAATGTTTAAAACAACTATTAATAGTTTCATACATCCATTAGACATTTATTGCTTGAAGACATACATAACACTGGCGATAAACATGGACTGAAGAAAGAATAGAACAGGTGAATATTGAACTTAATGTATCTTGCAAGAGTCTGGCAAAGGTTTCTGCTGTGTAGAGTTTATTTATAGTCATGTAACATAATTTAACTCTGGAACTTTCATGTAACATATTGCAGAATACATTCCTTTGGGCATCATTTATTTGGAACATGACCCTCAGCTTGTTCTAGGAAGTGAACTGTCATCCTCTCCCCTCTCTGACCTTTCGTGTGTTGATACTGAACATACGTCATTCATCTGTATGCACGCAAGGAAAGTACAGGAAACTTACCAGTATCGGTAACCAGTGTGAGACTGTTGTGCAGATTGTTCACTAATGGTGATGTGTAAGAGGATGGGAAGATAATTGTTAATCCATACATTAATTACATTTAAACAGAATATGCTTTGTTTTGGATACAATTAAAGGTAAATAATTCTTTTCAGTTAATAATTTATATTTTATGAAGACAGTATAGGGCTGATGTTCAGAGGGGTTAAATTTTCTTCATCATAAGCAATCAGCCTTAAATTTTCTTCATCATGAGCAATCAGCCTGTATGGACATCTTATACCCCACTACCTGTTTCTCTTAGGTCGTCCTTCATTTAAATGCCATTTGTTCGTACTGTACAGAGATAATTTTTTATTACCAGACTCACAACTGATGAAACTTCCCAATCTGCAGTGCTCAGCTATGGGTAAAAAAAAAAAATACTCTTTGTTGAATCTGTTTTGTTATTCTTTCATGAGTTATTCTGTACGAATGTTTCATCCAGTTTTGTCTGTGCTTGTCTGTTTTATTTTGTACTGATTGTATTTTAGTGTTTCCCTAATGTCTTCCTTATTAGTATGGTCTCTTTTAATGCAGCCTTCAACTGTTCTTAAATACTTCATCCCTACTGATTGTTTATGCCTCTTGCTCTAATTATCAACAAATCTCACTCCCATTTAGCAAAGAAGGCAGTGCTACTACTTCATCATATTCCACTGGTGTGTGTGTGTGTGTGTGTTTTTATAGTTTCTAAGGTTCTGCCTTCAGTACCACACTTTCTTCCATCACAGAAATGAGCCAGCAAGAAATTAGTAATAGAATTTTTTAATATTAAAATAATTCTATTACTCTGCCCGATTTCAGTCTTCCACCATGAAGTAGCTGAGAACTGCACTCTTCTGGGTTATTATACAGCAAGTAGTGGTAATTGTCCCAAAACGTTGGTAAGGGGATTACCTTACTCACCACGTAATAAACTAGAAGAGCGCAGTTCTCAAATTATATTACTTATTCAAGTTTATGCAAAAGGGGGAGCTTACACAAAATTTATTACAAGTCTTTTTTTTTTAAGATTAGGAACTGAAGATTTGATTTTAAAAAAGTGGATTTACAGCTGGCACTGTGTTTCTAGCATGTTTTGCCATGTACAAAGCTACTATTCATTTATGGTATCATAATGAGTACTTTGCGCATAAAGTTTAAAGATGAGTGAAATGACATGACGTCTTAGTGCTCTTCATAGTTTACTTACCATAATTTACCTGATAGATATGATAATGGAAATTTGTACACCCCTCAAAAAAATCAGGAATTGTTCTATGAAGATAAGGAAACCTTATAATTATGGAATGCATTTTGTGGAGCAATACAATGATGAGAAAAAAATTTGAAAGTGAATTTGCAAGGAAGGAGGTGAATATAAAAATTATGAGGAGGGTCATGTATAGCGTGTAATGTGCGTGCACTCTTAGCACATTGGTATTATCAGTACATTCTCAAATTTGAAACACCTTCAGACATTTTAATTTTTTGGTCATAGACATAACTTGGCTGGATACCTTGTAACCGAACATTTTGAATTTGTTGCACTCTACATCTTCTGAACAAAGACAGCATATCATAATGGCATACAGAAACATACACTTCTTATTGATGTGTATGGAAATATGGAAATGAACATTTAGAAGTAATTTTTTTTATTTTATTTTAATTTAATTATTTTACAAAATAAAAAAATAGCAGTTAGTTTCCAAGTTAAATGCTCTAGTATCTTCTATCAGTGTGATTTTGTGTTGACAGCAGTAAGCATATCAGACCATCTTTGAAATAAATAGATCAAGAATGTTGATTTTTTCTCACATGTCCATACTCTAATAATGAGACTTTATTTTTCAGGATGGTTGTTTGCTTGTAGGTGAAATGAATTTGATGATAAAGTGGTGCCATGTTGCTGCAATAATTCATTCTGTGTTCATCTCTTCAGGTATACAAGTTATAAAGAGTAATACAGACCCTCCTGCTAAATGCTAGCTGAATGACTACTTGTGTATTTGCTACCATGATTTTCACTGTTGATGTACAGCTAAAATTATACAACCTTTGGTGTTGAGTTTGAAGTGTTTGAAAAATTATTTCTGCATTCTCAGTGTTCGTGTGTTCTTGTTATATCCAGTGTTTAAATTGATCATAGATTAGGCACTGAGAAAATGCACTTCTTTAAACTGTTTTTAAAGATTATAAGCAGAAATCTTATAACAATAACAGATTGAAGAATTATCAGAGAATTTATACAGGTGGAAGTGTTATTGTGTTTGTGTTTTTGTAAGTATGTTTCACAACATTACTGTCAGATTGACAAATTATGCACTTGTTTTTTTCTCTAGCGCAAGAATGGGTGCTATTTCCAGAAAATTTCAGTCATGTGTCCAATAAATCCATATATGTGGGTCCGCAGACAGACTGGTTCACTGCAGTGAAAGAGTGCCATCGAGCACAAGCCAATATTACTCTGATAAGCACTAAAGTTGATGAGCTGATGAGTATTGTTACAGTCCTCTTAAAGAAAAACATCAGCTCTTTGTGGATTGAAGCAAGAAGGAGTGCGTCATTTCACCCCATTACTTATCATCTTCCATCAAGCATTTATTATGGGAAGAATGTGATGGATTCAGAAAACAGTGTGTAAGTTTGTATATTGTATATTAACTACTCTGATACATATGTGGACTGCAGTAATTGGGACAGTGGGTTTAGGCATTCATTATGAAGTAAATAAACAACACCTTATAAGTAGACAACATCCATTCCATTGTGATTTAATATCAGTGACAAAACCGTTTGGCAGATATGTGTGAAATTCAGTACCTGAGTTCTTTGCAAAAGTTGTTGAGGACGCTTGTGTTTTGTGAAAATCGGCTCGATGGCAACCATACTTTTCTTATGGGTATAAATGAATTTCTACCTGCATGTTCCTTATTGTATGACAAATTTTGGTAAAATTCAGCACAGGTAATCACATGGTATTGTGGAGCACATGAAAATTGGTGCACTTGAAAGCCATACTTTAAATTAGGGAATAAATGAAGTTTTGCCATATTTTTTACACTTGGACAGTTTGGATAGAATTAGGTACAGAAGATATCCACAAAAATTCATTAATCGGTAGTGAGTTTTGTGAAAATTGGTTCAGTGAAAGTGACACTTTCCTCAGAGGCATAAATGCATTTTTATCTTTACTTGCCACATTTACTATCCAATTTGGGTGAAGATATGCACATAATGCTTCTGAGTGTTTGTGACTCATGCATATCAGCAGACAGAAAGCCATACTTTTCTTATGAGCATAAATGAAATTACCTCTATGTATATATCAGGAAACTGTTTTGACACTTTGAAATAAAGAATCCCTTGATATCGTCTGTGTACTGTGTCATGCAGTACACCATTTGCAGTTTGTTCTCTTTGCTATTAATCCAGAGCAGCTGTAACCATTAGGATACTGTGAACTCTTAGGGGTAAAAGGTAAGAAAGCGTGAAGTCCTTGTGTGTGCCATGCATACATGAGGGAGTACAGGTATAGCTATACTCATTTTTAACCTTGGCACTAGAAGGACATGAGTGTTCAGCTTCACATTGCAAAGAAAGATTCCCTGGTCCCCTTTGCACAGAAGGCTGTGTGGGGCCCTGGAACTGGTCTGGATGCTGTAGAGAAGAGAAAAATTTCTTGCCTATGACAGGCATTGAACCAAGATTCCTCTTTCATCCACCCCATATCTTAGTTGCTATACCAACTCTTGGGAGGTGTTAAAGGTATCATTGTACATGTATATACAGTCATTTCAGAGGATTGATTGATTGATCAATTTACATATTTGTATGTTGGGATTCCATAACTGTAAATGAAACACACCAGTATATCTTGGGATCCTTGGAAGAACAAAAAACTCATGTACATTTATCTGAAGAATTTGTAGTGGCTGCATTTTAAATGATAAAAGGTAAAGTTAACCCTATATCCTGTAATGAAGGGACAGATGGGGAGTTGAGGTATTGTGCTACTCTTTTTTTAACCTTGGCTCTAGGTGGTATGTGCTGGATTCATTCAGACGGTGTACTGTACAAGAAGTGGACTACTGGAAAGTCAGTGAGACTTGACACATTAAAATATGATGCATTTGTATTATTTATTAAAAACAGCTGCTGCTCACACGTGATATTAGTTATTTCTGTTGATATTTGCTGATTTCCTAATGTTCATTTATCATACTTAACTAATTTTCCCCCCCACAGTAATGGGTTAATTACAAAATGGATGGAAAATGAACCCTCACTTAGTGAGGAAGAGCAGTGTGTAGTACTGATACTGCATAACTCAGTGGATGGTGGTGCAGAGATTCATGCCAAGTTGGACAAATGTGGTAAAGCTGTTCACAACTTTGTTTGCATCACTTACCCATGTTTGAATCAAGACATGAAGTGCTGGGGTCAGAATACCAACATGCATAAAAAGATGGGTCAGGAACATGGAATCCTGTTATCTCCAACGCTTGAAATAAGGTAAATTATTCTGCCTTCATCTAAATCTCTAGGGTTATAAAGAACATTTTGCATTGTAAAGTCATGTATTGCATTGGTCTCCCACCTTCAAAGCAAAGAGTATGGATTGAAGATTATCAGTTCTTCTCAGGCAATCACTCATACCTTTATCAATTCAGAGTTGAAGCAAAATGTTTGGAAAACCTATGTCTCCACACTTAATGAATTATATCATTTCCGGATGATGAAGACAACAGTTTTCCAAAAATTGGAATGCAGATTGATGCTTCTGATCATAAGAAGGTTTTGTGACATTTAATTTCCCTGGAAGATCCAAGTCTTACATGAAACATGGATGTTTGACAACAACATAATAAGGTGAGAAAATTCATGGAATTGTAAATGTTAAAAAGATTCAAGGATCATGTTTTAGAATGAGTGTGCATTTCTGTCTGGAAGTCACAGGAGAAGAAACGTATAGGCACTGTTCAACATTTAACATAATCACCATGTATGTCGTAGTTCATTACACTCTGCCTGATATATTTCGAGCCTTTGGTTCATGGTCAGAGCTTCTTGATGTATATGTTGGGGTTCTTGTACTGCTTTTCTTATATCATAAAATAATTGACAATTATTGTGTGTTGTTTGTGAAGTATATCAGTGCAAATCACAGTATGCAGCAGAACATCTTCCAGTTTAAAATGGTTATGATTAAGGTGTAATTGCACTCCAGATAAAGTTCTTCCTTTCCCCACCATGAAGGTACAAAGAGGAAGGAGAGATATTGCTCCACTCATTCTTAACCTCAGCACTACATGGAAGTGAGCAGTTAACTTCACGCTCCAGCCGTTTTACCCCTGGGAAGGATCCCCATTACCCTTTGAAAAGGAGGTTGGGTGTGTCTCCGAGCTGCTGTGGACATTTCGGAGAAGGGAAAACATTTCTTATTCTTACTACTTTTTTTTTGCAACTTAGATTCAAAGCCTGGACCATGCATTCCATTTTTTTGTGTATCTAGTCTTCTATTGTATCCCTTACAATATGCCTTTATTTTGAATGTGTTTGCTTTTTGTGTTTGCCCTCTGAATTTCCTGTTCATTCAATTAGCTTATGTTTTTACTTTACTTTCAGCTTCCCATTTATCTTGTACCCGAGCCTGTAGTGCATTATTTGATTTGTCTTGTTTGTATGTGTACATTAGATGGTGAAGAGTCCCTCTTTATTCAACAATATAATGGTGTGTAAGTGGATGTAAAAGATAAGGGGTATTTATCATTTACATGCAGATTCAGTATGATTTCTTTTCAGGAATGAGAACAACAAATACTTTCTAGATGTTTATAACCCAGAGGAGCTCTGGAACTCTAGTGGGAATATTAAAAGAATCACAAATCCAGTATGTGTAATAGAAGATGGAAATCCACTGATTGATAATGTATGTAGGCTGCAACAAGTCAAAGTATTATCATGGACAAGTGAAAATAGTACACTTGGAAATACAGTACAGTATTCTATCAGCAAAACTGTATTTAAAATAATCTCAGAAAATGAAGGTTATATCGTATGCCGAGCTTTTGTTGCAGAAACTATGAATGAAATTGTGACAAAAAGGCAGCTATTCAGGTGAGTTATGTCAAGAAACTTTTGAGAACTTTTAATTATGTTGGATACACATGAAGACAAAGTCCTAGAGTTAGTGAAAACTGAAACGTTTGTGCTGTCTATGAATTCTGTAGGTGAATACCAGATGCATACTTGATCCCCTCCCAAACTTTATGGAACACTGACCTTCATGTCCCATGATATATGGGTCCCTGTCAACACGGCATGATGCGTCCTCAGATTGTGGATGGAGGAATGGCCTCCAATATGGACAGTAGCTGCAAATATGCTGAATAAATAGTTGTGGAAAGCTGACAAGGAGTGGTCCTCCAGCTTGGGGGTTGGGCGAGGTGCTGCCAACTCTTAACTGTTGAAACTGACCTTGTTACAAAACAGATACAAGTACCTCAGGCCTGAACAGATCCTTTGGTACATCCTAAGCAGTGGAAAAGGGACGTGAGATTTAGTACATGGAATGTGAGGAGCCTGTTTAGGTCAGGGTCACTTATGATAGTCGCCAGAGAATCAGTGAGGCATGAATTGGATTTAGTGTGTGTACAGGAGGTTAGGTGGGAAAAAGGGGCACTATAAGATCAGGGAATTATATTTTTTTTCTATGGAAAAGGAAATGAAAATCATCAATTGGAAGCAGGAATTTTTATACACCACAGAATACTATCTGCAGTTAAGAGAGTGGAGTGTATTATTGATAGGATGTTGTATATAGTTCTGAGAGGTTGCTGGTTTATTATCATGGTTGAAGGCACATGCACCAACTGAGGAGAAAAGTGATTACTCAAAAGACAGTTTTTATGAGGAATTAGAGCAGGTTTTTGATCATTTTCCTACATACCACATGAATATTATGTCAGGAGATTTTAATGCTAAATTGAGGAGAGAGGAAATTTTCAAACTGACAATTAGGAATGAGAGACTACATTAGAATAGTAAAGATAATGATGTTAGAACAGTAAAATTTTTCCACATCAAAAAATCTAGTTATTACAAGCACAATGTTCCCACACTAAAACATTCATAAATATACCTGGACCTCTCCTGATGGGAAGACTGACAACCAGATTGATCACATATTGATAGACTGGAGATGGCATTGGAATATACTCACTATACAATCTTTCATGGGGGCTGATTACAATACTGATCACTGTCTGGTGGTTACAAAATGTTAGGGAATGATTGGTAGTAAGTAAATAAACGCCACAGATATTTCATGTGGAAAGGTTTAATCTCTTGAAGCTAAATGAGCTGGAGGTAGGAAACAGTATCAGATTAAGATCTCAAACAGATTTGCAGCTTTGGAGAATTTAAATAATAATGAGTATATAAATAGGGCTTGGAAGAACATTAAAAAGAATATTGAAACCTCAGCTAAAGGGAATAGAAGCAGCATAAACCATGTTTTGATGGAATGTTTACATTTTTCAGACCAAAGGAAGCAGACTAAACTGCGATGGTTACAGGATCCAAACCCAAACAATTTATAGATAATCTAAACAATGTAAGTCCTGAAGCTAACAGGCATTTCATGAACAAAAATAGGGAGTATCTGAAAGCTAAAATTGGTGAACTTGAAACTAACAGTAAGACCAAGAATATCAGAAACTTCTATATGGTCATCATTGACTCTAAGAAAGTTTACCACCTTAGAACTACATACATACATATATCATTTCGCCGGTCCATAATTCTGTCGTACAACAGTCAGACATGAAACTTGTCAGAGAAAAACACTACATACAGACAAAACAAGACAATACAATACAAAACAACAAATATCAAAGCTACAATCTCCCATACAATATTGTGCAAAGCCTAATAACAAAGTAATACAATATACATTACAACAAGAAAGATTTATAGAATTAATTGTCTCTGCTAACCTCCAAACAGTCTTTGACAGAGTGAAACATGTTATT
>Ga0136643_10005703_pt1 | contig 17638 bp, 14 predicted proteins | sample TergutLab28metaG_FD_96883 | JGI IMG/M metagenome (GOLD analysis project Ga0136643, IMG submission 96883) | Labiotermes labralis P1 segment gut microbial communities from Petit-Saut dam, French Guiana - Lab288 P1 (version 3) (version 3) | ecosystem: Host-associated > Arthropoda: Insects >... | reverse complement strand
AGAACCTCTTCAATGTGGATTTAAAGTATTTGTGATCATTAGTCAAGGCTTTTATATATTGGGGCAGGTGGTTAAAAACTTTTATACCTGATACATAAGCTCCTTTGTTGAATTTTGATAGGTATGTGATTGCTGTACCTTTGCTTTTATAGTAGTGAAATATAAAGCTGCCAAGAACACATGGTGCAAGAATATGGAATTTTACATGTGGGTGGGAATGTTATAACAAACTACACATGCCACAATTAAACAAGGAAAACATGGACATTATGTACAGAACAAAAAAATATTTTAATGTTATTCATGTCAAGCAATGAGATATACTTTATATTCTATAAAACCAACTTGCACATACCTGCAGGGTTGGAACGGTATCATGTATATATATTTGTATATGCACGATGCTGGTTTTATAAAAAAAATGAAAAATAAAAGTAATTTGATGTAACAACTTCGATCAAAAGTACACAGTGTAATTTCAAAGTGATGCCTGATTTCTTAAGATTGTGGTCTGGGTTTTGATATCATGCAGCCACACTATAACACACACAGGGAAGGAAAAACATATAAAAGAGTATGGAGGAGGAGCTTGGAGACAGATTAACAGGTATGGCTACTAGATGATTAACATACAGTGAACATTTCGGGGGAAGAGAAGTGGCAGCAGAAGGAACAGAAACAAGATGATAAAAAATGGAGGAGGGAAGGGAAGAGAAAGGGAAAGGGCAACGAGGAGGACTAAGATGTCACATCCTTCCTTAATCACTAACTGCCTGATGAAGGTGAACAGAACTATGATACTGGGAGCGTTATTGTTCAGCCAAACAGAATTTGAAGAACAAACATCCTGAACATGACTACAACATTCAGTCAACAGCACATCATTTTCTTATTTAAACTGGTGGAGGCATCTCACTTTCTTACTTGTCATAATGCATATAATATTTATTACCTTTCACTTGAGCCTCTTCAAGCTCAGCTCTCATGGTTTCAACTTCCTGTTTAGTGTCTTCTATTTTGAACAAACCATTGCGAAGTTTCTTAGTAGCTGAAGACAGAGATCTCCTCTTTTCTTCTAACATGCTGTGGAAAAATCGTAACATCTATTAATGCTGCTTCAGTGACCTAATACACAACTGACAGAAACATGCCTATGTTAGAAAATGTACCATATTCTTAAATGAAATAATTACCAATTTAATTTTCAACTGCACTTGCATGCTCATACAGACTGAACTTATTGTCAGCATACTATAACCCATTAAATACTGGGAGCTATAATGTCTCAAACATTAAATACTACATAATATTAAAATGTGAAGTGTTCAGATTTGATCTTGATTTGAACTTTCTAAAAACACTGTATAACTATCACAATGATATAATATTAAAGTAAATTTTTGAAGCACTCTTCTTCCTTCAGAATTTGTCTATGTCCATGTATCATAGAGGTGTACTATGCATGAATTCAGGCTTCTGCCATGACATACATGAGAAAAGTGTTCTTCTGGGTTATGACAAAGCCAGCAGTAATAATTTTTTACTGATGTTTTGAGCCAACTTATCAGTCCCATCTTCAGGGGAGATCGGTCGCATCTTCAAGGGAGATCGGTCGCATCTTCAAGGGTCTTCTACCTTGAATATGGGACCGATAGGTTGCCCCGAAACGTCGGTAAGAAATTACCACTACTTGCTGCATAATAACACAGAAGAGTGCAGCTCTCTTCCACAAATCAGTTTCATATATGTCTCACAGTTGATATTACAACTAATGCTGGAATGTGCTTTTCATCTCACTATGTGACAAACATTGTTTTTCCAGATAGACATCAAGGATGAAAACATAACTGTAAGGATGAAGAACAGAGCCACCCTAATTCTGCCCATGTACTCAAATCAAATTGGATTTATGTGAATAAGCACTGTCATGATGGGAACAAACATGTTCTGACATGAGTCCTGTTTACATCTTACTCAGAAATAGTGTCAGAGTGATCTTTAGGAGACTGTACATCAATGCAGAGCAAACTCTTACTGCAGAAGGGCCATTTGAAAATCTCATAACTTTATGCAGGACGCAAACCAATTGTTAAAAGCAACACTATTATATTATGGGAGAGAATTTTTTTATATTCAAGAGATCAAGGGAGGACAAATACATTTAATTATTAGTTAAGCTTCACACAGCAAGCAACCATACTTCAATTTTTTGGACTTACACTGTTGTTTAAGAATTGAAGAATGTCAACGTGAACCCTGCCTTGTTTCTTTGTCACTGATGTTTTTTAATGAATAAAAGGAATTTTATTCCATAAAATTTTGAATGAAATACCTTATCACTAATTACTATTAGATCATAGTTAGAACTGAAGGATTAAGGGAATGGTGGAGCTTACCACTTCATATTTTTCTCAACCCTCCTACTGTAAAATTCCCAACACACTATGTTTGCGATGCAATATGCATGAATCACCTTATGGCCAAATTTAACCATGTACGCAAAGTTAACCAGATCACTAAAAACGTTGTCCATTATTCTGCTTTGAGATTATAAGTTAAATGTGATTGGAAACTCTTGTTGGCTACAGGCACAATGGAGATTGGCCAGATGCAGTGTGCATGCCGAAGGTTCCACATCACTGATCTACAGCAACCAGGACAAACTGCGCAGCCTTGTACCAGAAAATCCACATGAATAAGAGCTCTGACAATGCAGAACTAGCCGAAGTATCCAACTTCTTCAATAGAAGTGAATTCATAAACTGACATTCCATACATGGAAACCTTATTTTTGGAAAATTGGATTGATGTCACCATGTTCCACCTGAGATCATGATACCATTAAATAAGTCACCCCACTTCCTCTGATATTGTTCAACTAAAAATGCTGAAATTCAAACTCACATCACTTTTATCCTGGCAACAAATATTTTGGCACCCATTCTGTGCTACAATAACTGAACCCAGCTTATTACACAAAATGGTTCTCATTAGCACCCTGTCGTTAAACTTCTTCAATCTATATTCATCTTACAGTGTGAGGATATGAGTTTCATTTCCATACAAAAGAACAGAAAAAATTACAGTTTCATGTATAATTTAATATTTGCATTATTAGACAACAAATGGGAAGACAAAGATACCAAACCAAGTGGTAGCATTTATTCCAAAAATGTAGCCTTGTATATGCAATTACAATTTGTCACTGTTATTCCCTAATATTTTAACTTTGCAATATTTTCATAGGATGCATTTAGTAGCAAATCCAAATGTTCCAACTGTGCAGGTTGCCTCAATCTAAAAGGCTTGTTTTGCAGTGCCAAAGGTGTACAATTTTTTAAAGCTCTCAAAATTTCTTCATACAAATCTAAAATTTGTTACGGTTAATAAATCATCAGTGCTAATAGTTACACTTACTACTTACGTCTTGTAACCAGTTACTAAGTCCAAATAATTTGTTGGGGTGACATAATTATGGCGTCTGAATTCCACTAACATCCTTCTTGAGCATTCTGTTACTAAGTCATGGATTGTAACAAATACAAGAGCCACAGATCCTCTGAGCTTTTTCTGTCAACAGGAATGATATTACTAATGTTTGCACACACAAGACAGATAAAATCAGAAGTACATAAAATCTTGAAAAAACAAGAATTAAATCTTAGCAAAAAATGATACAAAAATATTTAAATTTCTTGTCTAAATACTGCCTTGAGTTCTTGTAGCTGAAGTTGTATGGTACTCATCTGAAGTATTCCTCACACTAAGTGATGTAGTTGTGTGGAAAGTTGTCCATCTGTGATACAGTACTAGTAGCACTCTTTATTCAGCAATTTTGAAGATAACCCTCGAAAAACCAGAAGCCCAAAATGATTCTTTCGAATACTTTTGTTTGAAGTTTCAAGCCTCTTACTTTACCCTTTAAAACAAAGTGGTTAGCCTTTATGTCAACTGATTTAACACTTCAGTACACTACATTTTGCCCACAGGGTGTACTTCATATAATCCTCAAAGTAAGCAACAATTATTTCCCTGTTCAGATTCACATTGTTAGATTCTGTAGTGCGGGCAGAAATATTTACTGTGTGTCAAAAACTCAGTTTTTAAATGCTTATTACATACAGTCCATACTTTTATCCTCATCTCACCCAACTCTAATTTGAGTAATTGACACTTAGTGTAACAGTTGTAAAATTTAATGTGTGAGGTATTTTATGTTATAATATTTTTGAACAACAAACTGCCACATGCAATATATATTAAAAATTATATCTGCAAAATTAAAGTCTTTATAGTCTCCTAATAATCTACTCCTGTAAAAATTTAAACAACATGAAGAATGTATATGTTAAGAAAAAGGACATATGAAACCTACAGATCCAATAATTTTAACTTACTTGTAATATCAACCTTGAATCTAATTTTGTATAAAAGCAGAATTTTCAATAATCTTCTTTCATATAACATACAATAAAAAATCTGCATTTGATTTAAGGAAAGAACACTTGTGCAGGTACCCACATTCCCTCCAGCTCACCCCATTAAAAGTACAGTATTCTTACCAGGTATGAAATAAAATCCCCAAAAAAGAAAAAATCAAATCTTAACTAAAATTCAAGCTTTTATAGCTTCACATAGATGTTTTAGATATTACTTAAATATTCCTTTGTTACATGAAGATAATTTACAATAATTGGCTCTTACAAAAACTGTCAACTGAATGAATGTACATATCAGATGTGTCACAAGTATAAAAACAATGTATTCATAATTAATAAATACATTTACCTGTATTGTTTCATATTCAAATTCTCCCACTTGTTTTTCCTGCTCCTGCAAATTGAAACTTACAATGAAGTTTAAGAGTTGTACATTTACTAACAAATTATTTATTAGAAATAGCTACACTTTATATTATAAATTAGTTTAATTTAAACAAAAACATAAGTCAGATATTTTTGCACATGTACAAAATCCAGCATCAGTGCTATTAGTTAATGCCACATAACATAAAAATTATCACACTAAACTGTCTTCATTGACATTAAGCAAAAGGCTTTCAAAAATTATCACACTAAATTGTCATCATGTGCATCAGGAATAAGGTTCTCAGATATGATCACACTAAGGTGTCTATGAACATCAAGCATAAGGCTTGCAAACATAAATGTCTATGGATATCAAGAATAAGGCTCTCAAAAACGACCATACTGATTTTTCTTCATGGATATCAAGAATAAGGGTCACAAGAATATTTGTGTGCACACAGTAATGCAGTTTCTCCAACACTGTTTTGTAATTGAAATGTTGAGAAATGTGAGAAGGACAGTACTAAATTTGCTTTAATGTATTAGTACTTACTTCTGAAATATTTTCTAAGATGTTAACATTGGCAAGATATTTATCAGCCACTTCCAACAATGCCTCTCTTGGCCATTCTTTAAACCAGTCTATAGTTGTGCAGTTTATTAATGCTGGGTACAGGCGAATATAATTCCTGGAAAGCATACACTGTATGTGTGTTATGCTACGAAACAATACATACCAATTACAGGAGAACATGATGATTACAAATAGTGCTAGAAGTCCTGTTTTAATGCACAAGCCTGGCTTTCACCCAAAAAGAACTATCATGAATCCTTGGTCAAAATCATCATTACACATGAAGAAGAATCCTCCTATAACATTCTCATTGTCCAAATTACTGCTGAAAAATGTTCTTCTTTGGCTACAATACATATGCATGTTGCTAAAAATACAGCACTTGTGCAATGTAATTTGATCAAGAACTAGTTCCCAGAAATTACTATCAGTCTTATATTAGATGTATATTTAGTGATAAGCCCAGCACTTTTTATGAGACTGTATTTGATTTCATTATTTTTAATACATTCAATTTTATCAACAAACTTAAACACATAAATATTTTCTGTGCTAGGTAAGAATACATGGCCAACAAAATAAGGATAAAAATCATCCATTATTTATCCCTGTCATTCAAAACCTTATGATACAAACTTTGAGACAATTTTAACTACCTTTATTTCATCATCATATAAGTGCATTTTCAGCACTTACAGTAGTACAACACATGCACAGTACAATACCCGCTTATATATAGGCCAGTGGAAAGCCACACTGTGATATGTTACACTTCAGAACATAAATTTTTATTTCATACATATCTATACACCCAATGAACGTTCACTTTACCTGAATGCATTCCGAATAGGCGTCATGCAGAGAATAACATGAAGGTTGGTTTGCACACGCTCCACCAACAGCTTGAGTATGGCTTCATCAGTAGGAGCCACACATTCTTTCAATGTCAATGGCAACAAAGCTAATTTAACCTGTTCAGAAGAAAAACTGAATAATGGACAATTAAACACAGGAACAGGATGTTTAACTTGAATCCAAAAAATGCTCCTAAACCTCTAATGATATACTTCCACACAACAGCATGTTCTTTGAATCTAAAATTCCCTCCTTTGGGTAGCATGTAATAACTGAAAATAGTTTCTGTTAACGGATGCCAATGGAGGCACCCAGACTGAGAAGTCTGCAGTCACTCATTTCAGTTGGTCAAGCAATGCACTGACATTTATGAAAATTAAAAGTTTATTACCAAGCTGCTGGATCCTATTCTGAATCAGTTTAATCTAGTAAATACCCTCAGACCTTAAAACTTTAAAATCCATTTTACATTCATTGTTCCGTGCATCATTGTAATTGTTTAAAAAATAACCAACACGATGTCAAATAAAGGATAGTCCACAAGTGACATCGTGTTGGTTATTTTTTAAACAATTTAAAATCCAATTTAATATTTATTTTTACCATTTACATCCTTGTTCCTTTCAGCTTACTCTCTCCCTTACTTAGGCTACCATCTGTTATTACATGTAATTAACACTACTGAAGTGGACAATCCGAGCATTCCAGTTGACAGCATAATGTTATCACAAGTAGCTGTTAATAATCATACGGTTCCCTCAGAAGTGTTCTGTTCCATATGGAAACACAATAAAAGAAAGTGAAAAGCCACCTGCCTGAGTATTTTGGAAAAAGCTAAATGTTTCTCAAAAGTAACAAAAAAGTGAAGGATCTGCATTTTCCACAAGTGGATACTTTGGAAAGTTCAGTGTCTTCTAGGTTCCAGAAATTATCACACAAGTTACCATACAATAAATAATAAGGTAGTACAATAATTATAAACAAATCACATTCCACTCAGCAAACTGCAATAAAAAATCATGACAGTGGAAACCATGTTAACTTGTAAAATACTCTGCACAAGGTATCACAAAATTACGACTCTGCTCACAATGAAATTATCAGATAAGTCCAATAGGAAAAATGTATTAAAAACGTTTGTCATTTTACCTCCTCAAATTCATGTGCCTTGTACAAATCAGTCACTTCTCCACTGTTCAATATGTTACTGATGATTTCAATGAAAACCTCATCTGTAATCTGAAAGTGAGAAGATTGTCAAGATGTCTCATACAACATAGTATTACATCTATAATAACTAACTGGAAAACCATTATGTCTCATACCAGTTCTCAAATACTGCAATGCCCTTACAGATTTCATCATCAGGGCTGCTAATGAAGTATGAAGACATTCAGTCTCCTTCTTCAATTTAAATACTTCTACCATAACATTATTACAGTAATGGAGGTTAGTAAATAATTTGCAATATTGTAACAGATAAACTTGGGTTTGAAAAATAACAGCATTCATTGACACTACAGATAAAACAAAACTGGAACAGAAAACACGCCTAACCCTTCACAAACATGATGATGATGATGATGATGATTAATGAAAAAAGAACATAATAATTTCAAGAATCACTCTCAACAGATAACTCTGCACTCATACATTCAGTACTCTGGGCTCATAGCCCTGACACTGGTCTCAAACACAGTACTTCACAAATTCACTTCCCTTCCTCCACACTATACAGTTGAATCCCCTTTATTCTCCATCATCTACTCTCCTTGCTCTGCTGTACACCACACACTCTGAGTCACTGTGACAAGACTGTCCTAATTCTTGTCATTCACTGGCCTTATATAGCACTTAATGCATTTCTCAAACCTTCTGCACTATTCCAGGCAGAGTTCAATATCCCTAGAATGCTCTGTCTCCTTCTCTAATGGGAAAGTTCTGGCAGCCTTGACATTAGAGGCTTCGCAGATCATCACACTATTAGGCACTGTTGCCCTCTGTTACAATATGAAGGTTATTTGATGGTCTCTTGTTGTTTAAAAAGTCCATTAGATGTGGAAATATTTATGGTTCATGCTTTTAATTGGTGGCCTGTGCTATTGGACATAATCTATCCTAACAGTCCAATTGTATTTCACATATGCAAAACCTATGATATCCTACATCTTGAGTCAATTAGGCCCATACCAGTGGACTGTAAGACAGAAATGCCTTCTTTTATACAACACTGTCCATTACTAAGATTATACAGTATCAGTGGTAGATGAATAAAACAAGAGAATGGAGAATAATGGAATGATGGCAGGGAAAAACTAAAGAACTCAGAGTAAAACCCTGTGATCCACAACAAATCCCATATGGACCAACACAGGATCAAAGCCAGCCCTCCATAGTGAGAGGTGAGAAATTAACTGCATGAGCTACAGCATAGCCCAGATGGACTGTGTTACCACACATAAATGTTATTTTTCTTCAAACATATATGCATCATACTTTACATACTAGACCCAATATTTGTAATTTGTTAATTGCAATTATTACTATGATAGATCCTCTCCTTACACACAGTTCATGGCCTAAAGAAAGATCAGCCATGTTAAGTGAATTTATGTTACATTACTTTAGCTTTACAATGTAAAACATGGGATTTGACTAGATACCATTAAGGACCTCTTTCCTGCCTGAGCATCCCTGAGTTCTTCTCACTGGAGTACATACAGGTATAGTACAAATGTCTGTGTTCGTGTGTATGTATGATATAGGTAACTTTGTAAGACCTGACATTATGGCAGTAGTAAATGTCAAGATTATTAATTTTCTTGAATGTGACTCCAAATAGTTTGGAAACTACATGTATGTACCATGTCACATCCCAAACAACTTGTTCACATAACGCAAAATAAGGTAGTACAACAAATTTTCCACTCCCAATTCATCGAAATATATCAAACTTTGATCCTTAGAATAATCCATGTTATGCTTATGGGAAATGATGTTTATATTTCTGTGTCATATAAAATACACTCTAAGAAATTAGGTGGAAATGTTCTAAATTTTAAATAAGGACTGTGTTGTATGGTGTAACGAGGGATTTGGTTCATTCTATAAGCCAACATTTGTTATAATGTATTTTAAGTCTGAGAAAGAAAAGTCAGTGCAAAAACTAAACATTTGTTGTGAATTATAGGAATTTCAAGTACCTCGAAGTCAGAAATCCAAAAAGAGTCTGATATGAAGACATGGATGTTTATCCTGATACTGTTCAGAATGTGAAAACATATATGCTATCTGTACCATAAGCAGTGTCAGCAGAATTTAATATGCAAGAAGCTGCATTTTTTTTTACCAAAAACTCTTTTCCCAGCAACAGACCCTCATCATTATAATGTGGCAGAAGTTCTATACCATTATTAATGTCAACAAAAGGAACAGAAAATACATCCTTACTAAGGTAGCAAATAATATGATAAAATTTTCAGTGGAAAATTGAGGATTATCTTCATCTATAATGACAGTGTAAACAAATAACTGTGTTACTTTAGTTATTGCCAATTCATAAGGCAGCTTTCCAACTTTCATCACAAATAAGATATAGCAATATAGAGAACATTTAACACTGACGTGTGAAGACAGATTTCTCTCCCTCCAGGAAGTAATGAGATTGTGAAATGAGAGCACAACACTTCAAAAATAAAATCACTAGAGTGAGCAATGAGCACAATCTGCAAAGTAAGTCAAAATATTTAACCTCACATATGGATAATGGCGTATTGAAAAAGGCTAAATGGTTTGCAATTGTAAACCATTTTTGATCTAAAGAGCAAACATTGAAATCCACATGCCACAACAAATGCTCACATGTTCAAAGCTGTTGTGTATATGAACACCTACACAAATAGACCCAGAGAAATCCTGACAAAGATAAAAAAAAAAGTTACAAGGATGGTATAAATTACGAATTAAGGCAATTGAAGGAGTGGATGAGAGATACTCAAGACATCCCACCCTTCCATATGTATATGAGTAACTACACATTTTTGGAGAAAGAGATGTAGACATAATAAATGGTTACTGGTGTTTCCCCATATTCGTCATTCAAGTTCACTTACTTGTGTATCACTGAGGAGGAAAGCAGTTGCTTTGTAATCAATTCCAGTAGTTCTGTACAAGGTCTTCAAGTCCTCTCGAAATTCCTGCACTCGATACTGCTTGTTAACTGTAATCTGGAATGTGCTGTACTCACATATGTATGCAGCTATACGGGACAATGACTGCCGACCACTGCCATCTATTGAAGTATGGAATATTTAATTTGGAATGTCAAAACATTAAAAATCTCTTTGTACTAACAGGGTAACTAGTAGTTGACTGTCTAGTAACACATTTCTGAACAGTAAAGTTGTCCTTGCCCACACCCTGAAAGCATATTGTGGGAGTAGACCTATAGCTCCATTCTTAACCTTGGCAGATGGAGGTGAAAGGTCAACTTCACACCCTGGCCACTTTACCCTTGATACGTATTGAATAGGAGGCTCACTGGGCCCTAGGACCAGTCTGGACAGTTTTAGAGAAAAGAAAATCTTTCTCGCCTACCGGGATTTGAAACCCGGACCATACAGCCTGTAGCTTGATGCTATACCCATCACAGTCTCCTGGTTGGTGGTAATTAAAATAACTATAGTCTTCTAAATCATTATTTACACAAACAGGTGATATTACTTCCTAACACTGAATGCATATTATCACTGTACTGTTCTTTATTAATCTTAGTGGCTATGTTAGTTCAAGTATTAATGTCAATGAAATGTATCTGTGAGCTGCATAGCTTGAATCTTCACTAGGATGCAAATTATCGTAACTGAGGAAATGAAGACCTTTTCTCAGTTACTTCAGGCAAATTTCAGGACAGTACATCAAGTGACACAACTGCTAATTCCATACACTTTTCTAATCACTGTTCAAAAATAACCATACCATACAATGTCATAAAACAGCAAAATTCAGCATCATTAAATAAACCCTGAATAACTAAATAAATACACACATTGCTTGTATAAAACTCACAAGGAACATATTTCATTACTTGCATCATACTGAATGTTAGGTTAGGTTAGTTTAAAAGGAATGCCCTACGTTTTTCCTAGCTTAGTGCACTCACAGGGAAAATTCAAGCATAAGGTATGTTTTGGACAAACATTAAACTCAGACACATATGAAATTACATTTATTAATAATAAATTTGATGTGTTTCCCAGGAAGCCCTAGAAATGTCCAAAAAGACTGATAAGTACTTGTTTCCAAGACTGTCTAACACTTTAGCCAATTTATAACCATGACAGGTGAGTAAATTTAATTTTGATGAAGAGCACAATATATTAAGAATGACAACATAACCAATATGTAACAGAAGGATCTCCTTCCTTCACACAGAGTATGAATTAAAGAAGCTGCAAGTTAAGTTTAAAAGATTCTTACAATGAATATTACAAGGACAACAGACGTGATTATCTTACATGTATTACACCACAGTGGTTTGAAAATTGAGTCTGTTTTCATACAGGCTGAAACAGGGGAAAATATGGTGAATCCATTACAAGAGCTGGTATCTGTTACTCTGAGATTCAGATCCCTTTCACCTATTTCCACGTGTAGATGAGAACAGATATGGCTTTTGAATAACAGTGATATAATGAACCTAAAGTGATAGATAATGTTCAAGATATATGTCAATTTTTTTTATAAAAAGTACAAATTAAAATAAATGAGTATCTGGAGGTCCAGAAGAGTGATTATCTCATTCAGAGGCTCTACATACACTCCAGCTGAGTTTCAAAGAACAATAAAATTTCAGCAACAAAGACAACAAACCCATTCCAATAAGCAGCATATTTCCTCGAGGTTGTGATATGACACGAACAACTCTGCAGATGTGAATTATTATGTCCTTAAACAGAACAAGGTCCAGGTAAACCACTCCAGGAGTACTATTGTATTCTTCCACTTGTTCCTCTAAATATCGTCTTAATTTATCATAATCAGCCAAATCTTCATACATCCCTTGTGCATTAAGGAAGTTACCAAATATTAGGCACTCATTTCCAGGACAAAGATTATTTAAAGTTAAATCAAAATGTTTTCCAAGTTGCACATTCATCTGGTCCAAAAACCACTCCTCATCTCTAGAACAAAGACAAAATAAAATTAAATTATATCCATAATACATAAATAACCAACAACATGCCCTTCAATTTTTATGATGTATTTTATTCACTATGTTCTCATCAACATGTTTTGGTCACTATTGCGGCCATCTTCAGGGTCATATTATTATTACAATAGCAGCCAAAACATGCTGGTGAGAATATAGTGAATAAAATACATCATAAACACTGAGGTGCATTTTGTTAGTTATTTTTATGGATCTGATTAATGCATGGAAGTTGGACCATATTAAAATAAAAATTAATTAGAAATTAACAGATAATATGAATCAGTAAAATCTGTTACATTTTGTTTCACATCTCCGTTTAATTTATGCATCCTGATACTTAATTGAGTTTACACCACTTTGTTAGTGTTTATCCTCAGATTTGTTTAAAAGTAGTGACAAGAAATAAATCACATTTGAAGTGTGTCTCAAACAGAAACAACAAATGGACTGAGCAACATAAACAACTTTCACATTCTGAACATTATCTCCATAAGGTTTAGGTTATCAACTTCCTGTGTAATTCTAACTTTCCTTTTTTTTCTAACTAGTGACAAAATTGTGAAGGGTAATTAAAACATTTAAAACAAAATTTGTTCTGACAAATTAAATTATTTACTTAATTTTCATCTATGTTCTCAGAAGAGATGTAACTTTTAGAACTGCCAAAGTTTTATACAGAGATTTTCGGTTCTTAGTTCAGCAAATATGCAGTTGACAGTCTACTGGGATGTGATGTCATGAATTCTGTTGGAAATGAATTTGTCATTCAGAGGAACCTGCCACTTCCACCTTGCAGCCTGCAAATGAATGAAACCTGTTCCTCCAAAATGTAAAAAAAAAATTACCAGAATAAACAACACCACACTCCCAAAGACATTAATCTTAAATGTTCATCAATATTTTTATGGATTTGTGTGACATTATTTGAATTACCACAATTTTCTCATTAGACAATGCTTTGTGTACTTCAGTAATAAAGGCCAGATTTTTAACCTGGTGAAATTCCTCTGTATTTTGTATTGTATTTTAAGACAATGCAATAGAACGATAATTATGATAATTACTTCTTATCAATTAGTCTGTCACTGAAGACTCGGTAACATTCATGAATCCAGAGCCTTAACATGGCAGTCTGAGTGTTCTGGTATTCACGATGACTCCTCAAAAGGCCCTGGAAAACCTGAAGAGAATAATTTTGATACAGACACTACATAAAGTTCAAATAGAACAAACAGAAAGTTAAAAAATGTAATGGACTTTAACAGCATAACACTGCCCTATAAAATAAGTATGAAATGACAAGAGGTGTGTATGCATGAGATGAAGTAAAATCACACAATCAAAAAATTACTTATCTTGTTCCAACATGCATTATCTGAGAGTCTCCTACGAGGCAAACATCGAATAAAAATGCCAATCAGAATATATTACAAGGCTTAAGAACCTCCAGAACCACTGCAGCACTCTCAGTAGCTGGCTAAACTTAGTAAATGTTATTACTCTTTCCATAATATTACAGGTACTCCACGACTTATGAAAAGGATACATTCTGAACACCTGGTCACAAGTCAAATGGTCATATATCATAAATATGGAATGAGATGGAATATACACCCTCCAGCAGGTCAAGGAAGTTTCAAATAAGTAGTCTTTATGTTGCAAAAAAATAAGACCAGAATTTTTTCCATTGCATATAAAAAGTTTAATCAGACAGTTGTTAAATACAAAGCAAGAAAAATATTTTATAATAGTTTCAATTGAAATTTTCCGAAATTTTGTAAATTCGGTTGGTTGTAAGTGGGAAGTTCGGGCTGTGGCTGTGCAGCTGTTTTTGATTACAAGCTAAAGGTATTTCCAAATACCGTTGGGTAGAATATGTTGGCTTGACAGAAGCAAACTAAGACAGCCAGGCAATTAAGACATGAGTGGAAAATATTAAACAAGTAAAAGCTTCAAAACTTGTACTCTTCATATAGCAGTGGTCAGGCAGTTAAATTTAGCAGGATGTGTAGCATGCATCAGGAAAAGATTCTTGACATGTTTTGGTTATAAACAGATTCAGGAGCTTATATTGAAGTGAATATGAGACAAATTAACTACATGTAGGTGACCTAGACTGCCTGGTGGGCTGTCATGGTGACAGGCCCTAACCTTCAAGTTATCAATTATAGGAAATATGGACAACAGTCTTTAGTAGTGAGTCTAATACTACTCCAGGAATGCCTGTCCTGCTCTTCTGTCTTTATCATGACTTTAAAGATTCGGTGGAGACACTTTGTTCTTAATATATTACAATAAGAATTAAACCTCACATACCCTGCTTGCAACATGTGACAAAGAGTTACAAAAACTCTAAACAGAAACCTCATTCATATAGTACAGTATTTCAAAGGTTAATGTAATGCCATTAAAGAGAAAAATTATATTTCTTATTGAAGGATTTCCTTCATTAGAGTCACTGTTAACAGTAGTATATATATTTCCTGGTCATGAACAACGCCAATGTGCACTATATTAAAACAGAATATGAAAGTGAAAGTGATATCAGCTTCCAACACCTTGTGGTTGACTAGAATTGGACATTGCTTGTTTTAACATAAAGAGGGGTACAATGACTAATACCAAGTATTGTAAAATAGTTAATTTCTGTACAGTGTGGTACCAGGCATAGGATATATTGAAATGAATATTTCACATGCCCAAAAGATGAAATCCCAAAAACAGTTAGTATAGTGTACTCCATACAAAAAGCATCAAAATAAATAATGAAATACATAGAAGAGGGAATAATCTTTACTTATACTTCATCCAGATTACTGAATAAAAAATTAAATATGAAAATTAGAGCACAAAATAATATTTACATTATCTTTACAAAAAAGCTTTTCTTTTGCCACTGTCCCTTACCTTTGAAATGTCATGAAGATTGAACTGGTAATGTATCTTTGATGGTGTTGGCAGTATGTTGATTTTCACAGCACAGTACAAATCAACAGTTCCTGCAGTGATTAGTCTGGCTGGAAGATAAATAATCTTACATAATTCTTTTGATACTGCCAGGTCTGATAAATAAATGAGTGTATTTTAGTACAGTACTGTATGGCATTCTGTTTTTTTCCAACCTCTATTGTTCCTTTCATTTTATGGACTTTTACTAATTTATTCTTAATACACTGTTTGTTTAAATATAGCTAGCAACAATATGCACTGATTTCAAAACTGTACTATGCAAATGCACCTTAGAAATCTCAGCTTCTAGACATCTGTGGAAACCAGTGGCACCATGAGAATGTAAGAAGTAACAGATTATAAAACTAGTTTCCAGGCCGCACGTCTTATTTTGCTTACCTGTCATCCTAACTTCCTCTTCAAAATCAGCCACATGTTGTTTCAGTAATGTTCCAAAGATTCGCCCTATCTGTGACTCACTAGGAAAAGTCATATTGATCACATTAAATCTACTCAACAGACGATCAGAAATTTGATTTCCACCTCCACCTCTGCCTGGTAGTCCCATTGCAGCCATAAAAAGCATACCCTGGTCAGAAAAGACAACATTTGTGAGCTTTCTAAATGAATGAAAAGCATTGGTGTGAGTATCTGTTTATGAAAATACCACAGCTGATAAAATATGTCCTCTTGTTACAGCAGCAGAGTGTTGCAGTGAAGCTTTCCCATCACATGGTAAATTTTAAGCCAAGAAACAACATTCTTATGTCCTTGTGCTAAATAGTCCAATACCCTTAAATGTTTTCCACCAAAATATAAGAGGATTAAGAGGTAAACCAAATGAACTAATAAGTCAGCTATATCCCTCCTTCCCACACATACTGTGTATCATGGAGCACCATATGAACCACTCTGAATTACAGCAAATTTTCTTCGACAATTACAAGCTAGGAGCCAGTTACTGCAGGAGTTCCTTTGAAAAAGGAGATGTATGCATTTTTGTACAAGAAAACTTAAGGTATGTAAAACTCGACCTGCAAAAGCATTGCAAGGATAAAGATTTTGAAGTTTGTGCCACAAAGGTACGTTTTAACACCAGACAGGCAAACATAATTGCCATATACAGATCCCCGTCTGGGATTTTCGATTTTTTTATAACTAAATTAGACGCAATCCTTAGGCAACTATACATGGTTACTGCTGAATTCATTATCTGCGGGGACATAAATGTTGATTATTTAGCTGACAGTGACAGAAAACGTCAATTAGAGGTTCTGCTAAAAACATACAACTTAACTAGTGTAGTTAATTTCCCTACACGTATCCAGAAACACTCAGCCACGGCTATCGATAATATCTTTATAGACACTCACAAAATGAGTGATTATTCCATATGCCCAATAATCAATGGGTTATCAGACCATGATACGCAGTCCATATTAATATGCTCTTTCAATCTAAGACCACCACCCAAAAAATACAGGTTTATTAGGAAAATAAATGAATATACCTTACATGACTTCCTCATAAAGTTTAGTTATGAAAACTGGGACACTGTATTTTCTACAGATGATGTAAATATGATGTTTAACTCCTTCTTAGACACCTACATAAAAATTGCCAATGCTAGCTTTCCACTTAAGAGAGTTTCCATTATAAAAACAAACACTAAAAACTGAATTACTTCGGGAATTTTAACATCTTGTAAACGCAAAAGACAACTCTTCATTGAAAGCAGAATTAGCAATAACTTGGATTTCATAGCGTATTACAAGAGATACTGCAAAATATTATCTGTTGTAATTAAGGAAGCTAAGAGACTAGACTATGCAAAAGAAAATTAAAAAATCTGTGAACAAAAACAAAACTGTTTGGGATATAGTAAACTTAGAAACAAATAAAACAAGTAATACTGAGGAAATTAACACCTTAAAGATTGATGGAAACATAATTAGAGACCGACAAGAGATAGCAAATGTTCTTAATACTTCTCAACGGTAACTAAAAATATTAACAAGAAACAAAACACACCAGCTACCAGAATTCAGACAACACTACTCACCTTCACTATTTAACACAATCATTTAAACATCCATTTCCAAAGGTAAAGTTGAAATCCGTATCAACTAAAGAAATTGGAAACATTATAAAACTTTTAAAACCTAAAAACTCCTCCGGCTATGATGGAATATCAACCAAATTAATAAAACTAAGTTCTTTATTTATTAGCTCACCCTT
>Ga0136643_10005701_pt1 | contig 17642 bp, 6 predicted proteins | sample TergutLab28metaG_FD_96883 | JGI IMG/M metagenome (GOLD analysis project Ga0136643, IMG submission 96883) | Labiotermes labralis P1 segment gut microbial communities from Petit-Saut dam, French Guiana - Lab288 P1 (version 3) (version 3) | ecosystem: Host-associated > Arthropoda: Insects >... | reverse complement strand
AGTAGTAGTAGTAGTAGTAGTAGTAGTAGTAATAGTAGTGTTAGAAGTAGAAGTAGTAGTAGTAGTAGTAGTAGTAGTAGTAGTAGTAGTAGTAGTGTTAGAAGTAGAAGTAGTAGTAGAAGTAGTAGTAGTAGTAATAGTAGTATTAGAAGTGGAAGTAGTAGTAGTAGTAGTAGTAGTAGTAGTAGTAGTAGTAGTAGTAGTGCCAACAGTAGTAGGGGCAAAAGTGGTAGCAATAGCAGTAGTCAGTAGTAGTAGTAGTAGTAGCAGTAATATTGAAAGGGCTCTCCAGACAGTAACAGAGTGCATAGCCTGTAGTGAGGAAGATGACAACACGCAATGTGTTCCGCACATTGTACTCTTACGTTATAAAACGACACGTACTGAAGATGTACTGTAATAATGTAATTGCCTTACATCAAATATTATAATGAACCCTTAGCTAAGCGATTTTAAACGCACAACAGACATATTCAACTTGTGTATGCAACTTCATCAAATTTCATGAAAAATGTAAACAAAGCCAAGATAATTTAACCCCCTAATTGATACATTAGACTTTACTCCAACACAAGAAGCAAAAATATTAATTACACATATCTGATGAAATGAAGCTTCTAAAAACGAAACAATGCGACAGCATACTTTGTTATATACGTAGGCAATTAATATGTTCATTAATCAAATTCAATGGTTGCTAAATTACGAAGTACACAAGATATATCTCTCCGCGAAAATTATAGAAGGTAAACGCAGTCTATAAGAAATGAGATCTGACTCCATAAAATGGGTATATGACATTTTACATTGCACATTTATAAATTTTAAAATTTAAAATTTTTTAGCCATCAAATTACCCTGGAAATGAACATAAATCGAAAGGTGTAGCTACAGTGACTGACGTATTATTTTATCAATAATAGAAGTTTTACTAACAGTGTTAAAGTCCCGTTTATTTTTTATTACACAAAACGCAACGGGATGCCAAAAGTAAAAGTAAAATATTTGTTCACTTTCTGAAAGACCTTCTCAACTCTAAAGACAAATTAAACAATGAAGGTTACATCAATGTGTGCATTAGTATTATGACTTGATCCACATACTTAACGACTGGGAATCACAGATAGCAGATGCGAGTGCTGTGTGTGTGTGTGTGAGAGAGAGAGAGAGAGAGTGAGAGACTGCCATTTAGAGGCGCGACGGCGTCAAACGCCAAAGCGTCTGAAAAAAAAATCCAGGTAAAGTATCAGTTAAACGGTCGGAAGTAAAACTGTGTGAAATTACATGTAAGGCCTATGGCATACAGTAAAAGGAAATGACAGACACGCTGGAGGTAAAAGTGCCTAGTTGAACTGAGTAGAGGGATGGGTTAAAATGACACCTCATGATGTGTGAGGTAACCAGTACTGCAAGTTACTATGTTACCACGTCAACTACATAATAGTACAAAAGTAGAGTGAAATACAAAGCCATGTCATCTAATTTAAAAAAAAATTTTAATAATAATTATATATATTTATTCCGCTGTTGCATAAACAGCTGCATGAGGAGGAACTGACAGCCTCAGGAAACTGCACTGTAAGTATGCCAAATTTAACACCAATTGATAAACATCTCTTTATTTGTTAATTAATGTTGGGACATTGTGAAATATTACACTTCTTAAAATTAGTATCGAAGTTACAATACAGTTAAAATACTGTATAAAATTGATTTACTGTTTATACAATTGTTGCCTCCAAACATCTACCTTTAAATCTTTCTTTAAATTAAGTAGGTTCTGGAATCAGATATCTGGTGTTTTTTACGATCTGAATGAAAACAATTTACTTATTTATTCATTCTTTCACCACAAAAGTAATTTTAATCATATTTTAAATGTCTGACGTATAAGTAGAAACATAAGATGCACACGCTAAAGAAAGCTTCCTGAATATGGCCAACAGTTTTGGGCGAAACTTGTCGGAGTGGAATCAACAAATAAAAATTGTTGTTCAGCAATTTAGTGTTACATTTTACATATGTAATATAGTTGCACGGAAAATGTAAGTGCAAATACTAAATTCACTGCACGTAATCCTCCTCAAACTTTCACGTGCTCTATTTTAAGTAATTGATGATTATTGCTTCATACAAAAAATTATTTACTACTAACAAACTGTACATTTTATTTTCATCATTATCATCGTCATTAATATCAACAAAAATATTCAGTGTCAACATTAGTCATCAAAGTATACTGGCGCACTACTCAGTAAGTGCATTACAAAGCTTTATAGCGGAAAAGTAAACCTATATTTTAAACAGAAGAAATACATAATAGACGATAGTGGTTATGGTGATGGTAGTGGTGGTAGTTGTGGTAGCGACAATAGTAGTAGCAGTGGAAGTGACAGTGGTAGTGGCAGTGGTAGTGGCGGCATCAGGAGGAATATTTAAACCCTTAAATTTCAATCATTCAGAACTCAAAAAATGCCCTTCAGCAAACTGTCAGCACTTCTAAAACATGGCACGGAACTTCGAAGACTGAACAGCGAAAAGAGTTTAAGCTGAACTTTTGGAACATTCTGTCATTTTTATGAAAGCAGCAAGTAAGGTTGCTTGTAGATCACAGGAGCATACAAATAATGCGTAAATATTCTCATGAACTCAGTTGTCAAAGCACAATTTATAGTTGTTCATTTTCAGATTATCTTCCTGAATTTGTATGTTACATATATCCGTTTCTAAAGAAGACACCTTCTTAATCACATGCTTCATATAGAGGTGAGTCTATACCGTGACAGAGGTCCTCCGAGTTCGGCTGCAAATATGGCGTATCTTCATTTGGATTTGCGCTCGTGCATTTTATTATGTGACATGTTGGATCACAGAAGAGTTCTCGAGATGCAAAAGAGGATTTCCTTGATATTCATCTCTGCCTTTCTTATATTAGGACGTGGGTCGCTGGTATAAAGGTTGTAGCATCCTATTACCACGCATACACCAACTTCTCTTCCAATTCAATGCGGTCCTGCAAGATGGAACTAAGAAATCTTGCTGCGGTACATTCAAGCAAATGTCAACTTTTGAAGCAATGAACAAAATGGTGAGAATCGAAGTTCTAATTGCAGCGACTTCAAGATTTTTTTAGGGAGTGACGTCGTACAGCTTGGAAAATACGCACCAACATTTCTGGGGACCATTATTACCTACACAACCTTGTTTGGATCACAAAACAGACGACATTTCAACGCGCTCTTGAAAAATATGACGTATTAATGGTTACGTCATTGGCGGTCCTTGCCGAGAATTGGTCGTGGAATTGTCAGATTCTTGCTACTAAGATAGTAACCGACATAGATTGTATTGTTATTAACGGGTTTCGGTCCGGTATATTTTTACGGCTAGCTTTCCTCACAACAGAGGAGAAGAAGCTTCTCTGTCTTCACTTTACACTGTGACACAACCTGGTTCACAGTCATCCATTCGTTGCATAGCCTGTCTTGCGACCGGCCCATCTGGTCTTCCAAAGCAAGCTCTCCAAATAGTGCGATGTGGTGTTTCCTCTTTTAAATTCGAGTATGTTCTTTTTGCCTTAAGGTAATCCAGCAGCTGCGTATGTCTTCTTCCTCGTTTTCTCAACCCTTATTTCTTTCCTTCAGTAAGGTGTTTTGGAAGGCAGTTTCTACTAAAGATGTGATCAATCCAGTTACACCTTTCTTTATTCTATCTACGATATACCTATCTTACTTAACTCTGCGTATTACTTCATGTTTCACATCATCCGACCAACTGATTTTTCCATCCTTCTCCAGCACAAAAATTCATTACTTTCAAGGCATTTATCATCAATTGTCCGAAGTGTCCATGTTTCTGCGCCTTACATAATTTATGCTCCAAATGTATAATTTCGTTAGTGTCTTCCCAACACTTACGTCCAGATGCGAAGTACAGTGTCTCAATGCTGTATGCCTGCTTCTATGTAGGCATCATATCTTGAAAAAATTTTTCTAAGCGCACGATAATATTTATTGTCTTCAAAGTATTGACATTTTGTGCCCAGTATTTCCTTACAGTGCCCGTAGCGAATTACATTTATACATTTCCACCTTGTCCTACAGTTTGCCCTGTAAATGAATGTAATACGGGTTTAAATGGTGTGAGCGGCAAGGCCACAATTCTTGAGTGGCAAGTCACGGATTCTGGCCTGACATGTTTATCGAATTGTTAGCTGTGTGGACCGTAGCCGTTTCCTCCAAGAAGTGAACAAACATTTTTTCGTCTTCAATCAGTTCGTGAAAGATCAGTATCGAAATTAAACTTACGATACGTTCTGGAGTTACTGTCTCCTCAAAAGCACTGAACCCATTATTCTCCGTGTACTCACTGCCAACCACAATCCGACATTCAAATCATTTGAAGAAACCTCATGAAACGCACGAAGATTCTCGATGTAGCAGTACATCTGTTGTTTCATTGTTCACGTACACATGTAATATACATAAAGCTTCATCACGATGAAACATAGGTTCTGGCTCAAGCAGACAATTGTACACAGATGATAGAAACCACCTACATTCTCGAATTCTTGTCCTATAGTAAGGTGGCAAAACACCACATAGGCAAAACAGTACGATCGCCATTGTGTACAGCCGCAACGTAACAACCGTACTGCAGGTGTAATGTGCCTCTTGATATTCCACGTTCAAAAGCCAAGAGATGCAAGATATCTTTGGAACTAGTTACAATGAAATAATGATAAATTGAAGATATTCTTCAGACAGTACATATCTTAAGGTTTAACTTTCGTCCTTAGACTGATTACGCTAAAAGAATATTGGCCACTATTCTGCAGTTTGCTGATTTGGAACGCTCCATATGTTCTGCAAATAAGTTATATAGCTCGAATTTTATATATTCTCCACGATAAACACCTTGCAATTTATCATATATCAATACTCTCCCTTCAACGTTTCATTTCATATTGTCCTGCAGAAAAATAAATTCCCCTTTAAGGCACAAACGTATCTATTTGCTCTAAAACCTCTGTGCGTTGGTCTGAGTACATTCAGGATTTATGGTTAGATTTACGGGTACAAGCGACTAACCTGCCGACCTTTGATTTCAAAACGGTTGCACTCACTATAAAATTCAGACTACTCTATTTTTATTTCCACATATCATTTGTCTAAGCTATTAACGTGCTAATAATTCTTTACCACATTTTATCAACGGTCGGACCACCGTTTAATTTTATTTTCTGAATAGTTTCACATAGCAATACAGAGGTAAAAGTAAAGATTAAAGTTCACCCTAGAACTGGACACAAAGGCCCTGAAGTGGCTGTAGTTTTGGGTGGATGGCCCATACCACGCCCGGCCAAATTACCCCCTGCAAAAGACGCTGTACGCATGGCATAGGTGGCTGGGTGAGCCCCAGAGCCGGTCAGAACGGGTGCGAAAAATTCGCCCCCCCCCCCGAGACCTTCCAGCCCGTAGCGAGTTCATATACCGAATGCGCTATGTCGGTCCACATATATCACTATAGACCATAAATTCTTTCATTGTTTAATTCCAAAACCGTTTTCGCCATTTGACTTCTTATTTTGTAGCTCTTACAGTATTTTAAAGTTCTCTTGGCGCAACTTGAATGTATAGTTTGGTTCTAGATGTAAAAATCATTACAGCGTATAATTTCGCATGTTAACAACTTAATTACCTTTTGTTTTCCGTAGTAAAGTGATACCTTGGAAACAAAGAATTTAAATGTGACCGTGAAATGCCCGCGGTAAAATCACAGCGATCAATATCAGGGTCACCCAGACCATTAATTTGCTACAGACATCAAAATTCACGACAAAAGAAAGAAAACCTTTGGCTGGATTAGTGGACTTTGAGCACTAATTGCACCTCAATCAGAGCATCTTTAAACACAACAAACGAACATTCTGCTGGCATATTGCTTTATTTGGCCCTTTATTTTCAATTTTGTAAACAAAAAACAAATATCCTTGAATGATTGTTTGACCTTTGTATAGTCGCCACACCGACTGAGCTATTTCAGCTTTCGCTCAAAAGCCTCTCACTTTACGTAACATTACGACATTCAGAACAATAAATTGACAAAACATAAATTACTTTCGGTAAATGATTTTCAGCTTGGTAGAGGCGACGTAATGCCTAAATTAATTCAAAAGGTGAAGGTTTTCACCGAAGTTCAGTGACAAAACGCAGGCTTATATCTTTTGACAAGGTAAGCCCAGTTACTTAACTGTTAAGACTCCGAACTCAGTTCTGAATTAATTGAATTAAATCGCGTTTTGCCGCAAGGTTAGTCAATCATTTCTGCCACGCTTCTCTTGCGTCCTTGTTCCTCGGAGTCAGTCACGTGTTCCTCCAGCAACTTAGCAGCTACTGCAGCTGCTGTCAATCAAACAACTGTCGTCACGTTGCCGAGCACATTACGTTCCCCTCGATCTGGATCTGGATCCGGATCTGGATCTCAGCGTCATCAATCGTAGTTGAATCGGCTACCCGAATAGGAGCGCTTCATTCAGTGAGAGAGACCAAGTGCTGGGAATGGAAAAAGAAACTCTTCTGCGTCGTGTGAAAGACGACAGGTCAAGCGTTACGTAGCGCACTCAATGCCCAACGTGCAGTACCTTACAGGTACAGCGCGAGTTTCTGCAAACGAACACTAAACTTTTGAGCAGAGAGAAAAAACAGCAAACCCTCCAGTTAAAATGGGTATACAGTAAAGACCTTAAATAAACACCAGAGCAAGTTGTTTCTTACGATTTTACTTCAAAGTGAAATTCTGTTTTCATTACGATACCGAATTTGAAATAACATATGGTATTCCTAAGTGCAATAATGATATCGGAAATATTGAAATAAAGATGAAAACAAAACACAGACGTCTCGAATTAAATTTTTAGTTTTGATCAAAGGCTGGTGAGCAGAATGAAGTACATAACAGAAAGATAACAAATTTTGTTGATAATTAAAATCAGCTCAACATGTTTCGGGCGATAATTTCTCCCATCCTCAGGAGCACTAGACTGTGTTTACAGCTTGTGGTATAATACACCGGCGATTCTGCCTACAGGCAGGTTATTGTTGCGTCTAGTTGGCTGTTTATATTATTTTATCAGTGACGCACGGCCACACAAACATAAAAAATAGCAGAACGTATTGATGATAAATGATAAAAGGGAAAATTAGTAACCTCTAAAAAAGGAAACAATGTGGGGGCTCTGGGAGTTTTCAGATGGAGTTCCAACGAAAACTTAATTTTAGGACCGTATTTTTGCGATTCAAAAAATTTAAGACCTCATTCTTCGATGAAATCACAAACAAGTGAGAACATGCAGAAACACACAGGGTATTTGGGCTTAAAATAATAAAGGTACTATCTTTCCTGTCTCTAAGCAACATGTGATGGAAATATAGAGAGTAATGGAGACAGATACACACGCTTCCAATATCTACAACAAATGAGAGCGGTTAGTTCATGATCTTTGCCGCTTTACTCCCCCAAAAAAACTTACTTGATAGCTGCGTGGTTGACGAAGCAATTAGTTTGGGAATCGATCCAGCAATTTTAACATTCCTGCCAATATTTGCGATCAATGAATGGTCATTATTACAGATTGCTGTGTTCGGTCTATGGGCGAAATACCAGGTGTAGAGAAAATACGTCACGTTATACTCTGAGTAGAGATAAAAATTTTACTAAGAACTAGTTGCACAATGTTTTTTATTTATTACAGAAAGGTTTCGGTCATATATCCTGGCCATCTTCAGGGACCTACAAGTTTGGTCGACGTAAAGAGCGCGTATGACAAATTTTCATAGATTCCTGCAGAATATAAACATACATATAATGCAACGAGAATACAATGATCACTGTCACTATATAAATCTTTTGTATATGAACAGTTAGTTATGATGTTCAAAAACAATTATCACCGTATTCTTATTAAGTTATATATATATATATATATATATATATATGTGTGTGTGTGTGTGTGTGTGTGTGTGTGTGTTCTGTTAATTACCTTGAGAAGTTGCCTTATACACGATACATGTCGGCCGAACATGTAGGTTCTTGAAGGTAGCCAAAAATGTATGGCCGAAAAATGTAGGAGCTTTAAATAATAAATACACAAACAATATGCAACTAGTTGGTAGTGAAATTTGAGTGTATTGGACTGTTGCACGGAAGGTGCACATAAAATACATTGACTATAATATGCCGTAATGAGATTATAATAGCTAGTTTGGTGAAGAATGTCCAGAAGCTGCACGATATGTGCACTGTCATAAAAACTGAACATATACGAGTTTATGTACAATTAGTGGGGCATATTTTTTGTCTCAAAAGGGACACATTTTGTCATAACTGTAAAAAGAAGTAAATACTTGCGTCTAATTATGTATCAAGATATCGCTATCAGTGACAGAGCCCGGAAGTGCCAGCTGAGTCAGACATTCTGATGTCAAAATTGTTTACCTTTCAGTTAATGTCTTGGTACAAAGACGATTTATCTTGAACTTTATGTCATAAACCTGATCCTTTCTTCGCCGTGTAGGAGCTCTGTCACTTCATCAAGTCCCATCACTTCACTCTCCATAGTCTACGCTATCACTTGAAATGTTTCTCGGACAGTGTCTCCTTTTTTGCGGACCAATCGGAATGAGCCAGTTTGTTTACCGGTACTGTTGCCAACTTCACCGAGACAAGAAGTTTCCGGTAGCCAAACTTTAAAGATCAGCAAAAACTTTACGAAGATACTCGGTCAACCTCTCACACACTGTCTCCCTTTCTCCTCTTCCCTATACCCTCGTCCTAACCACGAATGTAAGTATTGAAATTCTGTAAAGTAAATCAATACTGGGACACAGATCCAAAAACCTCAAGCACGTTATCTTCAGCTAATGGGACATCGTTCAGCAGAAGAAAAATAAAAACTGTACATGTAAATTTATAGCGACTTGGGTCGTACATCGTGCAAACTGCTGTTCATTTTGTTGATGCCTACATGGAATGCATTTACCGTGCACCAAACTGCCAATCTTATAGGGATAACATAATACAGATTTTGTGTTCGGAATTTGACAAAACAAAATATTAGTCTAACAAAATAATCCATTTTGTTTTGAGTATGTTTAAACAGTCATTTAAATCTTATAATTTGCATGAATCGCGTGTATTTTCTGTTCAAACACGACACATTAAAGACCCAAGAAAACACAGCGTATTTGTGAATATACCCAAACTACCTTTATGTCTCCATCATATCTCCGACTCAGATATATTTTTCCGTTCCTTGCTTTAACCTCACCCAAACCTTCAGCGGAATAATAGCTCAAGTTTATTTTGGACATGCATTGCGAACAAAATATTTCATGCAACAACTTTAAAACGTTCCTTTTTCTACTTTAATTTTTTTAAATTTTTGGTATTACATATATAGTACTACACTTTAATCATGAAACACGTCATTCACGTGTTTGGAAGCAACGTCAATATTACGAGATTAATGTACTTTCTATAATTTGTAGCCATGTACAAATAATAAGTTAGTAATGTACTGCATTTATTTATGGTCCTTTATAACAGTGAAGTCTAATAAAAATAGGCGTTTTACAATTACAAAAATACATACTAAACGAAAATATAACGAAAAACTATTATTTTACAAAATTCACAAAATTATATGCGTGTTATAATAGGCGGAAATAACTAGAATCCAACGCAGTCGCAAGTGTATAAATAAGATGAAAGTGTTACAATGTGTTTGATAATGAGATTTTGGGTAAATCATTCTTCAAAGTAGGTGTTTTTAATTGCGCACGCTTAATTCAACATATTGTTCATTTACTACACATACATGTAAATCTATTATTGAAAGCAAACGTAAATTACTACAATACAAACTTATTTAAATTAGAGACTACCTACACCTTATAAAAGGTAAAGTGATCCCGTTACAGGCCCGGTGAGGCTCAGAGGGTGGGTAGAGTTATAGCTATACTCTTCCATAACCGCGGCACTAGAAGGGGGTGAGTGGTCAGCAGCACGCCCCGGCCGCACTTTACCCCCGGGAAAGACATGTTATTCATTTTACAGGAGGCTGGGTGGGTCCCAGGGCCGGTCTGAACGGTTGCGTAAAATCTCGTTCCCACTGGCATTCGATCCTCGACCGTCCAGCCCGTAGTTAGTCGCTATACCGACTGACCTACCCGGCCCACACCTACACCTTTTACTCATTCAAAATCCACGTATATTTCGAAGATTAATTCATCATGTCACCGGTGACTATTTATGTAACCCCACCTTATATAACGGACGTTTTTATGAGTCAGACACTTTTTGTTAAATGCTTAAGATAGGAAAATGTAATCAAAAAAATATAAATTTCTTTAAACCTGGAGATGCAAAACAAGCTTTACAAACAACGACAAAACTAACAATGCTAATTTTCAAACACTTCAGTAGCTACTGTAGTGAGTATGTGTTACCTACCAGTGCGTATAATTATCATACTCGAACCCTTAAATGCACAAAATCCTACAAATAAAGTCAAACAAAAAGTGTTAATATTTAAGTTTCAGACGCTTTTAGACAATTAGTAACTGTTGTCAGCCAAGTGGAGGAAGAGCTAATTACATACGCAATATGCCTCACCAAGTTTTGTTGCAAACAAAGCACAACAAATAGACACCAAAGCAACAACAATCAACTGTATGCCGGTTACATGTTGCTATTTGTAATATTACATATAAAATCGGGACGCTAATCTAGACAGAATTAACTCAACGTTAACTGCAAAATCTGTTTTGTTATCACACCCAAAGTAAAAAGCTTAATCAAAATACAAAACAAAAATAAACCAAAATCTAGTACGGAAAATAACTTAGGTGCGTTACTCTTTTCTCTGTTTCATTAGTTTATCACTTCAAGTCGCGCTATGTGGAAGAGCAGTACTACGACTTTTTTAGTTTCTCACAGCAGTGACGTCAAAGACACGTCTCTGGGACGTCACGCCGTGACGTCCGTCTAACAATTACAGACTTTTTCAAGGATTCTCAAGATAAAGCATTCTTGGATACCTTAGTTCTAATGACGAAGACATTGCAATTCATCGAAATTTCTGTAACTATTTTCCAGTCGTTAGAACTTAACATCCCTGAATATAGAATCTTCAAGAACTCCACATATAAACGTGGAGGGGAACTATTAGAGATATATTTACCGAAGACCACGTACTTTTTCTTAATACGTACGGAAATGTACAACTAACAACAATGACCATCCTTTGAACACTGGACAATAGTGAAATTATTTAAAAAAAGATAAAGTGATCCCGTTACAGGCCCGGTGTGGCCCAGAGGGTGGGTAGAGTTATAGCTATACTCTTCCATGACCGCGGCACTAGAAGGTGGTGAGTGATCAGCAGCACCCTCCGGGCGCAATTTACCCCCGAGAAAGACCTGGTATCCATTTTACAGGAGACTGGGTGGGCTCCACGGCCGGTCTGGACGGGCGGAAAATCTCGTCCCCACTGGGATTCGATCCCGGACCGTCCAGCCCGTAGTCAGTCACTATACCGACTGAGCTACCCGACCCACAGTGAAATTATTATTAGTTTAAAAATTAAATCCATTATATACGAAAAAATTTTGAATTCTTAATATTTAAAATAAGCCCTTTAATAACTCACGTTCATAAATTTTACAGAAGAGTTTATAAGGATGTGAGGATTGGTGCAATATAATTTGTAAGATTATGGCATCAGCTCCTTTAGGCAATAAATGTGAGAACGTACAGCCTGTTCGCCTTTAACGTTCGTACATCGTAAGTAAAGCGCCCACGTACCTTCAAAAAGAAGGCCGTGCTGTCGCCAGAATAACACAAATAATTCTGAGCACAGAGGAGTTAGCGAGAAGACGAAGTTGATCTGCATTTCTTGTAACCTACTTCTGGTGACAATACACCGGAATCCATGATCGTATGTCACTTTAAGCAGTAGAAGATGTAACCTAAAGTATGTTCGAAGTAAGAAAGAAACGTAGATTAATCGCTGACTTAAGGAAATAACGGCAGTTATACAGGGACTGGAAAAGTCTGCAAACCGAACTTTTCGTATGTGCTGGCTATATCGTGTCAGCAGTAGCCTTAGCGGGACGCGCTCTGCCGCATGGCTGATATACGGCTTCCTCACCACGTCTACAATATAAGCCAGTCTCGCCCGTTACTAAGCTATGAAGGGTAGTATGTAATAGGGAAAAAATTTGTAAGGAACGAAGCACATTAGGATTTTGACATTCAGGTGACCGTGCATCGTGATGAGTTCTTATAATAAGACAAGCTAGATGCACTAATTTCTAAAATTTATTTTTGGAATAAAACTCTGCATGTTTCGGACAGTTCCTCTGTCCATCTACAGGAGTTTTTCACTGTACTTACATGAATGGCATATGTAGCAAACCTGTATAACATATACCATTGCTTTGTATACAGTGAAAATCTCCTGATGATGGACAGAGGAACTGTTCGAAACATGTAGTTTTATTTTAAAAATAAATTTGAGAAATTAGTCCATCTAGTTAGTTTTATTATAAGACGCACATTAGTATGTACAGAAGAAAAGGGTTTTAATGACATCGGTCTATGCGACACCTCATCCATAGTGTCAGATGTTCTGTGGTACCAATTAATTCCTTTCTATTAACCATAAAACTGTACTCCGCTGTTGGAACGACACTCTTGTATAACGACACGATATTTTCTGCCTCTTTCATGACGTTAAAATCGAGTTCGACTCCGTAAGCTCTAATACAACAAGCACAACCATAAATACATCAAAGCTGGGGTGCTTCAGAGTTTAAACAATTTTTATTCTGAGAAATTATTTGCCCTGTTAAGTTTTTCGTATTACCAATGATGTCTTTAATTTTATAAGTAATACTGGTCCTCTTGGTTGAGTTTTTATTTTAGCGGTGGCTACAGCAGTTAAGCGCAGGCTGAATCTTCATTGTTATCAGACATACATCTTCAACAATATATTCTACAAACTACGGCAGCATGCAAAAATTAATGAGCAAAACTTAGGAAAGAACACGTCCAAAAGAGCATTGTGAGAGACGAGGAATTCAAGTCACTTGTTGGAGTGCTTACTGAACCCCTATGCTTAAGCCCCGTATGTTATAGAGCTGAAATTTGCCTCTGAACTTAGCTGCGGTGGTAAAGGTTATACTTGTGTATGTTCGTGATTTTAAGGGGAAAAGAAGGACTCCATGTCTAGAAAGGTCTACGTATCGTAGCTTTTTCAAATGAAAAAGTTATACAAACTTTCACGTGGAACAACAGTTTGAAGTGTTTATCTCAGTAATTAACCAACTTGATGCACACAATTTTTGTTTTACAGTAAGTTAATTTCATGCTTCTGTAATGCAATTTTGACCTCCTGATGATGAGCACATGTGCTCGAAACATGTAGAGGCATGAAATAAACTTATTGTAAAACAAAAATTTTGTGCATCAAGTTGGTTAATTACTGAGAAAAATATACTGAGATGCACGGTCAGCAGAACGTAAAAAAAAAAGTTCGGAATGTGTTATTAAAAACCATGTCGACCCCTGAGAAAGTGTAGGTTATGCATGAATGAGAATGGGGCACCGGCGTCATGAAGCTAACAGGAGAAAATCGACGTATTCGGGAGAAAAGTCGGTCCCGGCGCCATTCAATAAAAAGTCCCACATGGAATGTCCTGGCGCTGAACCCGGACTTCCACGTTGAAAAGGCCGGCAGTACGATAGTAAATGGCGAATTTCAACTGGCGTGGCCTATTTAAGGTATTATCCTCGCTTATGGATTGAGAGACGAAGAAAAAATCAAGAAAAATATCAGCCAGTGTAACCCGTATTCAAAATATGGACTTACTGAATCTGAAGGAAAATATCTAACCGTGTCGGACGACAAACATTATTAGTGTTAGGTATTATTTATACACACATAATATAAAGGAGGCTAGCTTTAGGTGTTTATATAATTGGGACCGGAGCCCAGGGAGACCACTGAACACGAATTTAAAGTGACGCTTGAGAGGAAATCAATCGATATTACTTATGGTTTCATGAATATGAAAGGTCACAAGACATTCATTTTTCACGTTTGTGACCTTTCAGGCCTTTTCGCAGAATTGCAAAAAGGTACTATTAGCTTCGTCATGTCCGTCTATCTGTCCATCACCATGAAAAATCTGGGTTCCCACAAGACAGATTTTTCATGAACTGAAATATTTGATTATTTTTTTTAAATCCTTTGGAAAAATTCACGTTTGATTAAGGTCTGAGAATAACAGCAGGTACTTACATGAGTACCTGCGCACATTTATGATATCTCGCTCAATTATTAGAACAAAAACATTTCAGACGACAGTCGTCGAGAAAATAAAAAATACTTTAGGTTTAATAACTTTTCCGGAAGTTGTAAAGCTTATGAGACAATATGGAAAAACAAAGTACAGCCGGACAGGCCATAGATGACTATATGGCACATGCCTTTGCACGCTGCATAACTTAGGCCACAGACACTGAATATTTATTAACTGTTATTTTTCCAGTGCACAAATATTTATGCGAACGCACTCCAATGTTACATTATACGTCCGGTGCTTGTCTTATTCCGGAGTAAATGTAATGGCTGTAGATTCCTCAAAGTCGAATGTCAAAAAGTTATTAACAACTAGACCTTTTCAGTTTCCCGTAATAATGCCATTAAAACTGACCAGTCGAACAGCAAGGGATAATTGGAATAAAGTTCATACACCAACAAATGTACACTTTATCAAACTTGATAGAGTTTTAAAATTTACATTAAAAATTACTTTGACTTGCTCCTACATGTTTCAGTCTACGACCATCATCAGGGAGCCTTCATTAGAGCCTATCCAAAGTTATATTTAGTTTAAGATTCTGTAAAAAAAAAACGACTTCGTTATATGTTATGCAGGCAGCATGCTGCCACACCACCGCATAACATATAACGACGTAGAATTTACCAAATTTTAACCTAAATATAACTTTGGATAGGATCTAATGAAGGCTCCCTGATGATGGTCGTAGACTGAAACATGTAGGAGCAAGTCAAAGTAATTTTTAATGTAAATTTTAAAACTCTATCAAGTTTGATAAAGTGCACATTTGTTGGTGTATGAACTTTATAGATATCAAAATGCACCGTACAACGATTAAAAAAAACTATAATTAGAAGTTCATCAGCCCAATATATCTTATACAGTTCTTCAGAACCTTCCAAATTCACGCCAGTAGATTACATGGCGTCAGATTTCAAAATAAATTACCAAACCGACTGAAGCAAACATTTTATTAAAAACAAAGCTCTTTGTGTCGGAATAATAATAATCACACTCTAAGTTATTTTCTGCCTACCCAGCGTGCATTTAAATGTTCATGTATTTGCTCCATGTACACAGGATAACACTCTATCCAAACAAACTACTCGTAGTGTGGGTTGACCCTTAAACCTGTGTTGCAACGCTTCTTAAATTAACTGATGGCCTTCAAGACGTAATTCCGTCACTGCTGATTCTAAACTTGTCCTGTAAACGCTAGTCAGTCTCACTTAACTTCAGAACTTGTTACAGCTGATGGTCGCTCAGAGCTCCCATCAACCCACACATTTGTATATTTCTCTTTATCGTATGAAATTAAAGCGATTATAAGATAATATTATTCTCTAAATGCAAATTGTTTTTACAATCTCCGGTTCGTTAAAATATGCATTCTATCAAAGAACACGCCATCTGAAATACGGTGCAACATTATTACTCTGGCCACCCTCTCCGATGCATAACCATGGTTATTCTCCGGGGGTAAAACCGCCGAGGTGTGAAGTTGACAACTTATTTCCATGTACTTTTGAGGTTAAGAATTAGGAGTGGGTAGATATGTGTCTGTGTACCTCTATATATGCCTTCGGAACATGCACAGGGACATCTTGACTAGTTTATATTCACTTTAAACATACATAAATACATTTTTATTAATTACAGAGGGTTCACGAATACTCCATTTCCACAGATACCGAACTTACTTTAAAGTAACATGAAACACAAGTTTTTTTACTGTCTCTCGCATAAGACTTCACAGTCGGAGTTAATTTTTATTTCACCACTCCAAACAAAATCTGTTATAATGTTAAAACTCTTTTTAAAAATATTCAATAATAAAATTTAAATTATCTGCCAGAGTGTGAAATTTCATTTTACTACAGAATCGTCACTTACACACATAGATGAAAGGATGAAGTGTAATTGACTAGTCCTAAACGGCATCCAATTCTTACACAGAACCTAAATAAATGGACACTTTTTTGACGACAAACCATCATAATATTTATTAGGCACTGCATAAAGTTTCTTAGATTGACTGAGTTTCAGACAAGTCGCAGTTCATGACTGTCACACTGCGTAATTGTGTAGCCTGAAAACTCGACAAAACAACATCAGTTTGAGTCTCAGGCAAATTCAGTAATTTGTACAACGAAAATAAACAGAACTAAGCATCAGGGTAATCGCTCACTTAATCTTCCACACACCATTGACCATGACTGTCTAACAAAGCATCTTAAGATAAGAATGATGTAATTAAACCTTCTCTAACACGTCAAGCGCTCACTTCATCCCGTCTGGTGAACCGTAATGAGATTACAAACTTTGACGAGGTACTGAGGAAATTACCCTCTCCTATGTATCTTAGTCAGCGTGGTTCACCTTATACAAGTTCTTGTGCTCTAATGGATATTAACCTAGCCAAGCTTCTAGTGATGGTATAAGGTTGGGCAGAATTCGCAAAAGTATAGCTATCGTTGACATTTTGCTCTCAGACCTCATCAAGAGATAATATGAGAGGTTATGCGAATAACTAAGCTAGTAGGCCGATCATACGCCACACGCAAGCCCACGCACCTACATGTATTAACTACCCACCCACCCACCCACTCACACAGTCACTCTGTTCTGTTAAAACAAAGAGTTTAACAACGCGAATAAAACTACTTAGAACGCGGAAACAAGCGAACAAACCCACAACACGAAAATGTATTGTGGCCACCATCTCTGATAAATTGCCCTACAACGTATTGTACTGTATGGAAAACGCAGCAAGCACAAGTAACTGAAAACTGCACACTGATAAGTTTTGATGGAATTAATCGATGCTGCACTGTAATCTGTAAAAGACAAATTTCTGTCAAACATGTGCATGTGTTTGCCATCAGCTGACTGGCTTGTCTGGTATTCTGTAGGAGTATAAATAAATAAAAGCTGATTTGTACTCCTCACCCAATATTGGGCGGGTGATAAAATCGAGAAGAATGAGATGGGCTGGGCATGTGGCGCGCATGGGTGAGGACAGGAGGGTGTATAGGGTTTTGGTGGGGAAACCGGAAGGAAGGAGACCACTGGGGAGACCTAGGCTTAGATGGGTGGATAATATTAGGACGGATATCCAGGAGGTGGAATGTGGGTATATGGACTAGATTGGGCTGGCCCAGGATAGAGACAGGTGGCGGACGCTTGTGAGTGCGGTAATGAACCTTTGGGTTCCGTGAAATGTGGGGAATTTCT
>Ga0136643_10005695_pt1 | contig 17648 bp, 10 predicted proteins | sample TergutLab28metaG_FD_96883 | JGI IMG/M metagenome (GOLD analysis project Ga0136643, IMG submission 96883) | Labiotermes labralis P1 segment gut microbial communities from Petit-Saut dam, French Guiana - Lab288 P1 (version 3) (version 3) | ecosystem: Host-associated > Arthropoda: Insects >... | reverse complement strand
GTGGTAGTGGCGGCGGCTGCGGTGGTAGTGATACGTGCAATTATGATGATAATGGTTGATGTCATCATCACCACCATCTTCAAGGATGTATACAATTAAAGTTACTGAAGCCTGAAAAGTTGAGAGCCTTATACACTACATTTTATTACAATATTCCCTTCCCACACATACATATATCTACCAAGACTGCAATGTTAGTTCTTTACATACCTCCTACTATCTACCCTCAATCACACTATATCCTCTTACCACTTCATTTTTTTGACTTAGTAACTACGTAATGTCACGTGTGAAAAATTATGAAACTTATCAGTTTCCCTTGTTTGAATTACTGACCGAAGCACTTGGACAGGTTGGTCTGTTTATCGATGAACACTTTGGCTGACACAACAGTGCCAAATGGCAGGAACGTTGATGCCAGGTCGTTGTCACTGAACTCCTGAGGCAAGTGGTAGATAAACAGATTTGCACCTTCAGGCCCCTCTATCTGCTTGCCTGCTGGACCCCCAGAACCTGTTGTAGAGTTGGCTAAACCTGCTGGACCACCTCCTGTTGCATGGCCTCCACCAGCACCAAATGGCGTAAAACCTGAAAGGTGAAATTCCTAAGTCCCCTGTGTCCTGAGTTCATACACAGCTGCTTCCAGAGTAGAACACCGTTTTTTTTGTAGCAGATGACCATAAAACAGACTAATTTCTTAAATGTAAAAAATTGATAGAAAGACGGGATAGTTCTTTGGAGTTACAGTTTGTATTTATGACAAATTACACAGACCATACCATAACATGCACCATCTTCCAATATCACATGAGATATTCTTAAAACCAGCAGACCATCTGTTGTGTATTTGTTACTTTAGATCAGTCATAAAGATGTGTTCCGTCATCTACCAATAATCAGAACTAAAAATGTGGCCTTTAAACAATACAAATTATAAAGTATCATGTAAATTTATTAACAGATGACAGCTATTTTTAATTCAAACAAGCTACAGAAAGATGGTTAAAATTCATTTAGGTCTACACCTTGCACATACAAATTAAAAATAATATTTAATCTACAACTTGTATTATAATTGGTGTTTTGACAAAGTTACAATTACTACAATATTATGTACTGAACACTTTGTGAATGGTCTTCCAATAACTACCAGTCACAATTTTTTTGAAAATATGGATTTCTAGAACTGTGATTCTTGTTTATTTTTACATAATACAGTACACATTTAAAATGCAGAAGAAGCATAATTTTTTTTTTCTGTGGCACAAAGGCCCAAATTGTTGAGGTTTCTAGATCACACACAATTAGACATACACGTGATCGGTATGACTCCTCTGAATGAGTGATTAGCTCATTACAGAAGCAGCTACAAACACAACACACAACAAACACAAGAGACTTAACATCCATGCCCTCAGCAGGATGTGAACCCATGATCCCAGCAATCAAATGCCTACATACCCAAGCTTTAGACTGCCCACCCACTGGAATTAGCTTACAAAAACTATTCACAACATTAAAAAAAAGGGAGACTTAAAAGTGTTTATTCCAAACAGCACACTCATCATTCTCACTGAACCGACTCAAAGAACTTCTACTATCCAATATTCCCAACTAATTCTTCCATTTCTTTTATGCACATTCCTTTGACAGAAAGAGAAACACACATATTTTTAATAACCTTCCACATTGCTCCTGCCATGTTCAGGTTAAACATGTATTTGATAGTCACGTTAATTCATTCCAGCTAGCCACCATACAGACAGCCTGTATCAGGAGCATGAAAAACTAAAAAAAGTCATACTTGTACATAAATGTTGACACATCTCTCAAAAACACATGTACCACAGAAGCTGCTATGCTATCAATCCTTCACCAAAGCTTACAGAAACCTATGCAGTCACCACCTTCATATGACACAGCAATACCCATCTGTCATAAATAAGACATGAGTGTTGAAATACGATGATGGATTTATCATTACCATACCTGTATACTGCTGAATGCTTGAGTACGCATTCGTCAGTGCATCAAGTCCAGTGCCATTGTGCGTGAGGCCTGTGGAGCCCAGTCCATTGATGGAAGCCATGGTATTAAGTGGGGAACCTGTTAGCCCACCCAGAGCCATGCTAGTCACAGGGCTCAATGAACTGCCCCCAGAAGTCTGGCCTGCTAGTGACCCTGCAAACACACACACAAATGTTCACTTTATATCATTATTATCCGCACAGTAAAGTGTTCCACAAATGAAAAGGCTGAAGTCATTCCCCTTAAAATTTTATTGGACTCTTTCAAAACAATTTTTTTTTTTAATATGACAGAAGTTGTATAAGGACTGACAAATAACTGGATTGCCAGAACATGCGCTGTCACTAACCATTACCCCAGTAACCTTCATAGTACTAACATTTTGGCTTAATACATGCATTCCAATGCTTCAAACACAACTAGAAACTATGCTGAACAAACTTTTCCTAAATTCACTTCAGTATTGTCATAGTATTAGGCAGGCACATCCAAGGTTTTAAAATGAGATACTTGCAAGGACATTTTTAGTTCTGAGAACAAAAAATGTGGCACAAGGCCAGGTTAGACAAGTAGAGTGAATGCTATGACACTGGTAGAATAGCCATAATCATGATGTGAAATATACTTGTTATGGACAAATATTTGGTCGTTTTCAACAAATCCAGTGGCATAAATGTTGCGAACTTGCGTGCAGAATGAATTGTTAAATGTGTGTTTTCAAGGAAAACGTTTATAATGCACAATGCATTTAATATACAGACAGCTGATCAGTAAGGTTTTGAATATGCGCTATTTGGTCTTGAGAACTACGAGCTTGTCCCATGGGGCCTCTAACATTTACCTCCTAAGTCACCCGTTCTCAAACTTTTTGAATGGCATACCGCTAAATGGCATTTAAAATTTTCAATGTACGATCAATATTTTTTTTATTCATATAAAAAGACTGAAAATGTAAAGGATGGCCAACAGCAGGGATGAGGAATGTTGAAAGCAATGCTGCATATTAGCAAATATATGTGTGTAGCTTATGTTTTATTTTATTTTTTTTATTTTTATCATTTTTTTTATATTTTGATTTTTATTAAGGCCATATACAAGTACACAATGGTTGGGTGCCAGAAGTGGTATAAGTAGCACAGCTTGAGAAACCATGGTACAAATCCTACTGTACACCCAAATCTCATTAGCAGTGTTTAGGTTCCCAGAAACAGCCAGACTCTGCCAACAATTATGCTGTTATTTCCAGACATCTTTCACCACATCTTTTTGACAAATAAACAAAATACAGCTTAGACAAACATGGACTCCAACTACAGAACAAAATGGCTCCAAATGACTGCCATGAAATTGCTGATATATTTATCCTCATGTTCCAACACATGACAATCAATCAGTGTTACCAAATGCTGCATAAAATAATCACTCCATTTACTTTATTGTCACAAGTGAGATCCACAACTTTTGTTGAAAAAGCGGGTAATATTTTCACCTTAAAAATTATACATAATGAAAATTTTTTCAGATGGCTGGGTGAAACAAAAAAGAAGTACCTCATCACTGAAGTGGTTTGGCCATGCTTTTCATGTCAGTGCCACTAACATAATGACAATGAGCACTGGTGAATATATATACTACTATGCAATAAATCACAGCCCAAGTGGGATTTCAAACTATAGAATCCTGACATAGTCCACAAGAGGGCCAAGAAAACACATTAGACCTGAAGCAAAATCACTTATTTATGATTCTGTATACTGTATTTTTCATGGTTTTCATTTACTGTAGACAGATATTTATTACTGCAGATATAAATCATCTGCTACAGAGCTTTATATACAGCAGTTTAGGCTTTAGTATCAGTGCTGTGCCAGCATGGATTCAAGACTCTGAATGATGGCACTGAGCGCAAGCAGGTCATACTGTCAACATTAAGTAGACACTTACTGTCTTCACCTTCAACACAAGGAACATAAAAAATGGCTCTTGCCAATATACAGTGAACCTGCTGACTATAATCTTACTGCAAGTCCACAGACCAGTTGCAGTCCCTCCCATGAGTCAAATAATGGCCAGTAATAAATGAGGCAGAAAAATGGACCTCTGATGTGCCAAATTTGGTCCAAAAAACATTAGAAATATTTCAAACTTAAGCTGCAGCTCTTAATGTGAACTTTATACTGTCATACAGAAATGCTTTGTACAACAGCCATTCTAAAAAATGACATGACTGTAGTAAAGTTGTTGGAGACAGACAAATGTGTATTTATAATCTTGTACACAGTGGGTTAATAATATAGCAAAATCAATCACTAAAAATGAAATAAGGGAAGTTCTGAGTGAATATCATGAGGTGTGATTACAATCTGCGCTGCAGAAATACTACTTAAACGTACGGCATCCCACTTTCCCATAATTACCTGCTATGGTCGTCGATCTTGTATGTGGCAAGGGGGAGAGTGTATTATTTGAAGCCCTGTCTGTACTACACACTACACAACAAGACTACAATAGAGTACCAAATAATTGCAAAGCCAAGTCATTCACAAGCACAACTAAAAAATGCACACAACTCACAGCAACTACGTTCTGAAGGAGCAAAATTCGCACATTTCCAAATAACTATATTAGTACACAACTGTCACTACCTGAAGCAATGCTGTTTTAAACATCCATGCATCAGAGGACACACTAAACTACACTGCATCGAAGTACTGATGTTTTTACCACTGTTAATTTGAAGTATGTGGCACAACAAATGTTGAAGGAGAAAATCCAGAAAGGAATGTATCATAATATGGCCTTCTCTACGTACAGAGTGAAGGGGAGTTGAGATGGCGAAGAATAATTATGTACAATTCTTATTATCATGCTGGTGGCCATGAATAAGGTACTGCACGATTCTGTGAGCTTCAGTTCTCTTAACCCAAGTTCTTGGCACAACCCACACTAGCTTCCTAATTTGTAATACAATTTTATTAACTAACCACAAGGAGCTGAGGGCTCATTATTACATTTGTATATCTAATGAACTCATGTTCACTCTTGATGAAGAGTCTTCCTTCAAATGTTTATGGTTAATACCTCAAGAAATTCTATTCTAGTCCACTACAGTGGTCACAAAATGTGACCATTGGATCCCATCCTCAAACACTTCAATCCCGTGTCCAAATTCAAACCCTATTTCCACATTATCCAATACGATAATATCCTCCCGTCTATGTTTAACTTCCACTCTGTGGCCTCCTCATTACACAGCAGAAAACTATCAATAGGTAAGAACACTTTAGAATTTGAGCCATATGTAGAAACAAGTCATCTCTAACGTATGGTGCCTTGTGGTAAAAGTGTATCACTGCAGAGTTTTATACTGCTTTACAGCAATATGCATCTTGCTCATATTATCTGCTCACCTGTGTAGGCCTATATCTATTTTATAGCATGTTTCGTGTTAAATCAAGGCAACAGAATGCTACACAAAGTACTCTGAAACAGGCATTAGCATTTCTTGTACAAACTTGCTGGTGATGTTACTATTAACACCATATTTTCAATTCATTTTTTTAAAAGTAAGTAACGCAGTAAAAACTTATATGTAGCAGAACAAAATCAAAACATATGTACTGAACACAAGAAAAAATTAAGTCCTTTAAATGATGCACAAACAGGCTTCAATTAAATTTTATTTGGGAAATTTGACAATCAGAGGAACGTGCATCATGATACATTCTTATAATAAAACCAATGAGATGCACTAATATCTCAAATTTATTTTTGGATTAGGACTCTACATGTTTTGAAAAGTTCCTCTGTCCATCATCAGAAGTCTAGCACTGTACATACAGCAATAGGTACGAGGGAGAGTCGAATGAAAACTTTAAAGGGCGATAGAAATTCGAAACAGAGCTCGATTGTCTTGTAAGTTGACAACAATGATACTCATGGTTTGAAGAGTGGCTGACAGATGGCAGTACGATGCAGTAGTAGTGTAAGGTTGGTGGCCCCACTTGCAACATGCACCAAAAAGCACAGTATTCTGTCATCTGTTTTTTAAGTAGTGAAGGGGTGAAGCCCATCAAAATTCATCGATGAATGAAAGTTCAGCATGGTTATGCATGTCTGTTACTACAGCACGTGTGTGAGTGGACTATGAAGTTCAAGAAGGGCTGTAACAGACTCTCCTCGACCTGGTCAGGTACACCAAGTAGTGATAGCAAGTGACGGCAGAGGCCACTGCAGCAGTTGAAGCCATTGTGAAGGAAAATCGCCGCATAGCAGTGTATGAAATAGCTGCACATCTGGATATGAGTCATGGATCAGCCCACCATATCATCCATGATAAAAAATAAAAAATATTTAAGGTTTTCATTTGACTCAGCCTCGTATATGTCATACAGGTTACGCTGTCAGCTTGCTAGCAAGCAGTCAGCAAACCTGTATGACATATACCTATTGCTGTGTGTACAGTGCTAGACTCCTGATGATGGACAGAGAAACTGTCCAAAATATGTAGAGTCCTAATCCAAAAATAAATCTGAGATATTAGTGCATCTCGTTGGTTTTATTATAAAAATTGATTTGGGAAACTCTCTCCAAAATTTTGGTTTCAAACAGTAATTACATGGCATAAATAAGCAATTCAGCCTGTCACTATTCCTGCAATCACAAGTACTCTCTTACACTATGACTGCACTGAGAAGTGCTCATACAAAGTGGGCCAAAAGTAGGTATACAGTATATAGCATATAGTATTGATGGTTCTTCTCAGATATTCACATTTAGTTATTTTAACATTTAAGTTAAGTTGTTTAACATTGTGATACTTAACTGTTTGGTTGTTTAACACTGTTTAATAAATAATAAATAATTAATGTATACCTACTTTTGGCCCACCCTGTACAATAATTAAGAAATAAACGATTCATGCTGCATATCTTGTCTTTGCCATGTTGAGCTACTGCTGAAAACTGACAGAATCTCATGTAAATGGAATGAAATCTTATACTGTTGCACCATTCGTGCGTATACAGAATGTACGATGTAGGCAGGAAGTGTGTGTGCGCGCGTGTGTGTGTGTGTGTGTGTACTATGTATTATGAACTACTGAGAACCTACACAATTCACAAAATAAATATGGCGTTCTTAAAGGAGAAAAATTAACATTAGAGAAGTTATTAAAGTCATCTTCAAGGAGAAAGAATAATATTAGGGGCCATACTAAGTCATAAGCCAACTGCTCTGGTGAGAAAGCTAGGCTCTAACACAAGTGACCACCGGTAACACAGAACAGCTCTTTCTAAAGGGTTCCAACCCAAGTAGGTTTTCCTCTCCCCTTTCCACCTAAAGATGGAGAAAGATCCTTCTCCAAGATGTCACATGCTTTTTCTTATGCCCGTGTTTATGGGCAATAGACAAAATGTCAATCACACACTACCATCCCAATCCTTTAAGCTGAATTAAATGTAGGAAATTTAATTCTGAGATTGATCACTGAAACCACAATTTATATATGAGAAAATCTTAAACTGAGGAGCAATGAATGATGGTTACACTAAGGACAATCTCATGATCTGCTCAATTTATTCATGTGCAAACAACTCCTGGATAAAAGGCCGGAAAGGGCCCAGAGCTTGTGAAAAAAAATTCCCTGCCCCTATTAGGAATGAAGGCACATCTGTCCACCCCAAAAGCAGTCACTATATGGACTCAGCTATCATTAAACTTAAGTATCATTCATTTCATCCAAGAAACCCCACCCACTTCAATCACAGAATGTACAAACCTTCTGCATGATGTAATTAAGGTACAAAGCCACCTTCTAGAATTCCATGCCAGTATCTGCTGCTGTGTACACTGTTTTGCTTGAATGCTTCCTGATACATGCCAACAGATATCTTTCACTGTGGGGACCATATATCAACCATGTCTCCAACAAAAGGTGTCAAACAAAGTTCCAATCTTAGCTCATTTTTGGACATGATACACTTATCACAACTCTTCTCAAGATAAGACTCGGTGCACATATTTCTATCCTGTGCCTTCATCTTGCAAATGAACAGCTGCATGGTTATGTACTGTATTACAATCATTACAACCTGGAGCCCCATGTGCATTTTTTATATCATATGTGACCGCTTACACACACTTCTTTCACTGTCTTGGAAATTTGGCTTCATGTAAAATGGACTATGGACTCAACCAAATACTGTAAAATTCTGAAACTTGAAGATTAGAGTTTTCAGGGATGTAATGCTGTGTCGTTGGGCCACTAGTTCCCTATGTTTTTGGATCCAGTGCCTACATCTTCAGGCCAAGCAGTGTGAAGGCACTATGATCCTTCAAAATGTCTGCCTTGAACTGTTTTAACATGAATGTAAAGGTGCAATGACCAATCAAAACACCACAAACTACATGCCCAGAGACAAAGTGTCACATCCCAGCAGACACAAATCTTCAGCAATACCACTGTGAGAACCTCACATGTGCCAATCATCAAACAACAAAGCTCCATACATACTATCATCATGAAAAGTGCAATGATGGCATATTTGAGGCTCTGGTAACAGAGGACTGAATATCAACCAACCATAAACAACAAGCAAACAAACAAACAAACAAACAAAAAACAAACAAACAAACAAACAAACAATACAAATAAATCTCACAACTATCATTTCCACTTACCCATTTCTAAACACCAAGTTTCTACTTGAACTAAAATTCAGCATCAGGTTTTAGGTTTTAGGCTACTGAAGGTTCATATTCTGGTCTTTTGCAGTACAGCATCTTACAGTAAGTTAGATTATGCTGTTGATAATGCACATGACCAACAAAGGATACAACAGCAATGACACAGAACATGAAGACGAATCTTTCTACAACTAAACAAGAGTTTCATGTTTGTGCAGGACACAAAATATGGCTGCCAGCATTCACTAACCCTCACCTGTGTTCCCAGCCTTCCCAAGAAGAGCTGGAGGTATTGCCAACACAACACGTAGAAGACAGAAACAAAGAGAAAGAGATGCTGTCATTAGAAAACAGTCATATTACAGTGGGATTCCTTGCATACCTTCACGTTACACCCAAAATGTTTCTCAAAGAAAAATCAATATGAGGAAAAAGTTAGATATGAGCTACCAGGATCCAGATGAATATGACACAATTAACTCTATCTTTGTGTGTGTGTGGATTATACAGTGAGTTCTATGAAAAAATAAAGCTCATAAAATATCCACATTTTTAATTCAGATATCACATTTGTTCTTCCCTACTTAAAAGCCGCAATACAATTGTTTTTCGTGTGCAATGCTACTTAAATAGGTCATTCATTAAATAAATAGACATGTTCATTCCCACATAGTTCTGGGGACAACACCAAGGGACCCTGTCTCTACCATCCACTATGTCATAACCTATGACGCCAGGTGATGAATAAGACTTCTATTTGTGTGAATGAGACTAAAAAAATTGCCTCAATGCTCCTGTTTAAAAAATATCTAGCAGACAGAAAAGTTGGTTCCATGATTATGGCATTCTGAGATACAATGCCACGCAGTCTTGTCACTTTGTACATTTGTATAAACCTGGTACCTCCACCTTAAGGGTAGCCTGAAAGTAGGGTACTCCAACTCACTGGTCTCTATGTATCTCTCTGTCTGTTTGCCTGCCCGCCTATCCATCCATTCCTCTATCACTATACCTATCTATCTACCTACCTACCAACCTACCTACCTATCTAAAAAGTAACACATCTCAGAAGTTCTTGGTAATCACAACAGAATCTCAACTATTACTAGTACCAGAGTTACAACTTTTTGAGAAAAAATGATCAGTACAAAGCAAATGACCTTGTTTTCTGAATGTGCTGTCTAGTCTCTTTCCTGTTATGTTGAATTGAAAGCTGAACAACATTCAAACAAGTGGTCAAACTGGTCCCAAGGTCTCAGTCACAAAGCTACATAACCTTAATTGTGACTTCATGCAACATATGGCAGAGAGAGAGACAACCTAGTAACTTGTAACCATGTACAAGAAGCTACTCCAGAGATTCTACACTATTCTTTGTGAAGGCACATCAGATTACACTTTGATAATACACAGTACAGTACAATGACATTTCAGTAATATGAATAATGATTTGGAGGTAAGTGAATGTGTCAGTTAAAATGAACATGTCTGAGCCCTGGTAAGTTATACAGATATCAAAGACTTTTATTCAGGATACTATGCCTTATAACCTTACTTATCAATAGGCCACAGAAATGAAGTCACTACCATAGTTTTCTATAACATTATAAAGGAAAAATGTTAGTAACACAGTAATATTCAGACACCTAAGTACAGATGAATGCAGATTATGTTAATTTTATGGCAGACCCATGCCTTAATTCCTTCTGCCCACCCTTTGGTCGGTGTGAACAAAATAAGGCCATCACTTTGGTACAACTCTCTGGTTTTTTACAGATAGTCGCACCAATTATCAACTGGCACACTATCTGATTTTGCCTAAGTGGCCTAGAAAATTAATTCACAATTTTCTACATAAATGTGCAAAAATTACCATAAATTTTGCATTTACACATACAGAATCTGTCTAACAAGTAAACTACTTCATCTATGACCCAGTGACATTTAATACCCATCGGAATGCCTGAAATATCAAAACTGGTGAATTCCTAGCGCCATAAATGTTATGTCAATGGATTAGCTGCCAAACAAAGCCCACGTAGAAACAGTTCCTGTCATATCCACTGCATAATAGGCAGGGTGTCACTCACAGCTGTCCCACATGATACAAAGAAAAACCTGTCTCTGCTGTAAATCAGTCCCATTAATAAAGCTTGTAAGCAATCACTTTACTGACTGACTAACTCCAGTTCAAACGCATACTACAGAACACACAAAAAATGTTCAGAAACTCCACAACATATTTTTCAAATCTGTTGCCTTCCAGTAATAGCTCATAATGAGACGTGCAAGTGAAAATGTACCTTATTCAAACCATTGTAACAATTCAGTTTAAACGTAAATATACATTTAAAAAACACCAATAGGTTTCAAATAAACCTAGTGACTGAACAGTAAATTATATAATTTAAAATGAAGGACGAAGAACAAAAATGTCTCAGTGAAATGCTCTTGCCACACTGATGCAGACAACAGAATTATTTTCAAATGTAAATGGAAAATAAATACTATCAAGACACATGATGACACATCAAGGTTACACAATGTATCCTGATTTTTCACTTTCATCATAACCAAACAAATGTGAAGTATAAAGTGACATACCAAGGACACAACACTTGAACATCCCTTGGCACTAAGGCAGTTATCACTCACTCAGCTGATTTGTTATTCAAAATACTACTTTCATAATTCCACATTTTACTAAATTTTCTTCAGTATGATGCTCTGAATTTTGAGATTCCTCTGACTGAAATTTAAAAGTGTGATAATAAAACTCTCTTCTCAAAAAGTTTCTGATGCACTAAAGAACTGCTGAAATCAAATACAGATTGAGGTCAATCAGAACTGGTCACAGTTAATGTTAATTCATATGGAAATAGAAGGTAAACATGAAGTTAAAAGTTGTTCATCTGCACACCATAAAGACACATAGGGGGATCTTCATGGAAGCTATCAAGGTATGTTTATTACTAAAGAAACCACATTTATTCAGTCTAATACAACACAGGTTTACTTCAAATGGCTACCTTTACATGCACACCTTATTAGATTCTTGTACCGACTGATGGAATAATATTGACTGGTAATAACAATCTTTATGGGAGCCACTCCATTGTTTATTACAAAACAAATCACACATCAATTGAATTAAAATAAACCTGTGTTGTGTTAGACGAATAAGTGCAGTTTGTTTAGTAATCAACACAACAGGATCACTCCCATAAAGACTGCTATTACCAGTCAATATAATTCCATCAGTCTGTACATGAATCTACAAAAGCACACATGTAAAGGTAACCATTTGCATTAAAATAAGCCTGTGTTTTGCTAAGCTGAGTAAGTGTGGTTTGTTTAGCACAGATGGTGCACAGAGTTATAGCCTTCTTAACCTTGGCATCAGATGGGATGAGTAGTCAGCTTCATGCCCCGGCCTCTTTAACCCTGGTATCCACTGAATATGAGGTTCATGGAAAATGGGACAAACTCAATAAAGCTTTCATGAATTTACACATACTGTGAGTGCGTGAGAGTGTACAAGATACTATTACACACAATGTTAAGCTGGAACTATAATCAATGACGGAAGGGAACAATTGTTTTGAGTACAAAGCCTACAAATTTGAAGATGGTGGCATTGATACATTTTCTGCTTAGTGTAAGAGGTGTTTCTCATGAAAATGCACTTTTTTATGAGACAAAGACAACCTAAAGCACATAAATGCACATGTATATACAGCCAAAATGAAATATCAGTTTACACCAACACTTTCCTACTAACATACTTCAGGTTGAACTGCTTGTTGCAAATGACAAGAGGTGAATGAACTGTATAAGACAAATGCTCTGTGTTTGAAGCTGTTAAAACAACTGGAAAAGAGTTGCACAGTGTCCTAGACTTCACAGAAATTACAAAATTACAAACATAATTTAATAAAAAAAAAAGTCAAAATAATTAAGTACATTATTAACCACCTTTCCATCAAGTCATGCTGTGACAATATTCAATGCTCTGTGAGTAAAATCAATTTCTTCTGCATTTCATGAAATAATAAAATAATTACACATCTTGTATTTTGCAACATATGTAATTACTTCTTAACTTTGATGAATTGAAAGACACATACACATACCTGCTGTGGTGTTCGTTAGACCAGATAAGGCTGCAACACAAAACAAAACAAGAAAACAATAATGACTGTTATTATTACAGGGTGAATGTTAGTGAACCTGAATGTACAAACAAGAGGTTTACTACTAACACACAAAAACAGATGGATACATTAAGCACACAAATAGTCTCAACAAACAAAGATATATAAAGTACAATGTGATGTCCATGTGTATGAATGACCAACATCCTCTGTTGTAACCTGAACAAGAACTATAGAAAAGCATTCATTATATCTGGTACAGGCATGATGGTGCGAAGTATAATGTTTTTATTGTAGGCTCACTAACTAGTAAATCAATAACATTAAGTGATTAGTTCAAAGGTCTTCCCCAAAGAGATAATTGCTCAATTAATTTCCTGTGGTCATCATCTCATGAGACCACAACTGCACACCATTTTCAGCTGGATCATCTCAGACTGCACATTTACACTTGCAATATTATCCCCACACCTCAACCCTGAGCTACCAAACAATGTCTCTTTAAATAGACCTCTTTCTATATCAGATTTGCAATAATAATTTTGTAAGTATTCTTTGTTTCACAAAGTAGAACATATCCAGCTTATTTAAATTTATTTAATTATTCTAATGCTGTTACATAAAACTACCTACAAAGCTCCTCATTATGTAACCGTCTCTGTAAGAAATACAAAGTCTTAATTTTACCAATACTTATAACAAGTTTGGAGTACTGAAAAATTAATGAAATATCAATCCATTTGACCTTCACAGATAACAAACTGTCACAGTTTTTTAATTTGATGGACGTTCTCATGCACACAGCTAAATAATACCTGATCCAGAGTTGGAAAATGTTGCACAGTATGTACAACTTTCAGTCTCAGAGGTACAAAAACACACTTAATAGGATAATAGTTTCATTCGGTAGAAAGGTAAGAAAGCATCTGTGAGATCCGAGGTTCTCACAGTAATGATCCTGAAGATCAAAGTCTTCTTGGACATTATGCTGTGCTGACTAAATATTTACTGACATATTCGTGAGCACATGCCTTCATCTTCAGAGCCAAAAATCCTCAAACATGGACTAATTGATTCGAACGAAGGCAATATGTTCCTTTGAAATGTAAACAACTATTTACCACTCAGCCTGATGTAACATCCCAGGAGACTTGAATCTTAAAGAGAGAATCTGCTTTCAAGGAAAATGTCACAGAAGTACCATTTTTAATTTATTTGCACAGAAGATAAAAGGGAATCATCTAGTGAATACAGTGGTATCAGATTCATTGTATTCAGCACAGAACTGGTTCAATTACTGCAGTGTGACATAGATAATTAATGGTTGTGTGTCCAGTAATGAACATATGTACATCACTGTCATGAATTGTTTAATACTCCCTCTGTTCTACTGTAAATGTGGAAATGATAAGCAAAAAAGACAACACAAATTAGTATAGGTATTTTCACATAAAAAACTGGAGAAGTTGAAAGAAACAAACATGCAAAAGGCACAGAAAAAGAAGAATTATAGAACTTCTATGCCACAAAATACAGTGTGGAAGTTGAAGAGAGTGAAAAATGACACATGATTAAAACAGAACATATATAAGATGAAGTCTGATCCTGGGGACCATGTAGCAAATTTCCATCATCACAACACTATATTTAATGTTTTTTAATGTACAATAACAATGTCCCTTTTGGCAAATAGCTAGAGCAACCAACCAAACCACTCATAATAAATAATGCTGATAACCAAGCTATTTCAGGCTACTTTTCAAACCTAACAGAGAGAAACTTATGCAACACTGTTATGAACAGATTTACATTACAGAAGTCAAATTTAACAAGCACTCTGTTCTCTCAGGTAGGCCTACCATGGATGCTTTACAGTCTTCTTGGGTCATGTGACTTAATAGATGCAGTTCACTCAAAAACTTTAAATGATAGTACTCTTATACTTTTTTATTTGGCTTAAGAGGTACTATGCATACTTCAGATTTTTTACTGCATTTCTGCTGGTTTACATACAGTGTGTGTGTGTGTGTGTGTGTGGGGGGGGGGGGGGGGGTTAAAACAAGCCGAGTGCATAAAAGTCATCACATGATGTGGTAAAATTAATTACCTTCACATTTCAGGAATTATATTAAATAAAATAAACAATTCAATTCATATGACAAGTTCAGAAACTGACAAGAAACCTGCGAAGGATAACAATACTATTCTGACTGGGCCCCAACCACTCTATAAGAGGTCAACATGTGACCCTCTTGTAAAAGCAGGTCAGAATTAATTTACTGTAACACCCATCAACATAAACTGTCTTGCAGTTAAAATGTTTATACAGTCAGTCTGTCACAAATGCCAAGTTACAATCTTGATCACCATCCTAGCCTTTTCCTAGACAAGATCAACCCTCCTTTTTTTGTGGCAGCACCCATGAGGCAAAGTCCACTAACTTTATTTGCAGGGTGATCGTGAGATCAGTAGCTGGCATTGAGAACCTGCAATCTGTGACAAATAAAACATGGTGGCACTAAGATGTCAAAATATTCTCTGTGTATTTCCCAGCCAGGACACATGATTTGCCACATACTGTAAATCAAAGTGTCAGAACCAACAAGGCTTTGACTTGTATGCAGATAAATGTGCATATCTAAAAGACATTGTGAACAACACTCCTACCTTACCCTTTATCCAACAGGTCCCCAGTGATGTAATTTTTTTAAAACAAGTTATGATAAGAAAATAACACAAGAACAAAAAACTCATAAGACAACAAATATACAATTTACATAACATGTAATTCCACAGTACTACCAACCCAAAAACGTTCACCCATTTCATTCAAAGATACAGATTCTTAAAAACATACAAAAGAGTAGAAATTGTATCAAATTACTAACCTAAATTTGTAAACAAAGAACGTACGTATACTGTACAGAGAAACAGATTCTTAAAAACATACAAAAGAAGAGAAATTGTTTCAAATTACTAATCTAAATTTGTAAACATAGAACGTACATATACTGTACAGAGAAATAGTTTCACAGTTTTCTCTTTTGCTTTTCCTATTGTGATGCTATATAGGAGACTAAAGTCTAACATCAGGCTTACAAATGTTGTAAAGAAACATAGCAATACATGAGGCATGTCTCCTCTCTGCCATGTTGTCAATCAGATAACCATCAAAATAAAAAAAAACTAGTCAGTCTGTTACAATTGTATCAAACAAAATTCAGATGCAGGGACAGAAGCTGTGTCGATACAAACCAAGGCCAAAAATGCATTCTGTGATCATTTGGATATTCTAAATAAATTCTGACAATTCACACACTTGCCAGTTTCATGTATTAAAATCTCACTAAACAATGTGCTATATAGCACAAATTGAGGCAGTCTCAGAAATACAACATATAAAATCTTGTAGTGCATTAATTTGAAATGCAACTTGCAATTTATATCAACGTAATACACACACAGTAGAAAAACTTTTTTGTCACAGACATCTTATAAAGAGTACAACGTTGGGAAAACTACCACGGCAACATAGTACACTAAGTGTCCACAGAGTAGCCTTAAAATACTCATGTAACACACAAATTTAAAGCTGTAATGCAAGAAATCATCCAGATACTGCAGCAACAAGGACAGACCAAACACTGATGCAGAGAAGGGCCTTTCCACTGAAGTTTGTAGTCATTAACTGCCTCTGTAAGCTGTAAGTTATGTACCCCTACCACAGAAAACATAAGATCATAGTCTTCTAGGATCAGACACCATGTACTCTGGCACAAGGTTATTAGCATTTCAGAGAAACCTGTTAATGTTGTCTTCTTCTAACCTGAAGAAGGATTCAGCAAGTTCTTCCAAAACATTGGTATACACCCAACTACTATACTATATGGTGTAAAATTTCAGATTACAGTATTAATATTCACTGCCATAAGAAATGCAAATGTCACACCATGATGTGGACACACACACACACACTAACTAGTTCAGTAGTTACACAAAACCTGCAACTCTGCCACCCACTGTAACGTTGCAGACATATGAGCATCAGCCAGTATTCCAGTGTTACTAGGCTACATAACCTACAATGAGTTCAGTAAACCCATCCTCTAATATGTTCACTGTCAACAACATCGGAGTGAAGCAGTCAAAGTTGGTGCTTTAAATATACACAAAGTCCCAGGTTAAGGTCAGTCTGGGGCTGGCGCTACTATCCTAAAGACAAATTTAATGTATATAATTTACATAAATTACCTTCCCCTGAGCATAAATTCTGTATCAGAATGAATATTATTTGCTAATGACAACAGAGTCACAATTTCAAGCAGAAATTTTGTAGCCGTATAACAGAAGAACTCCCTGATTATGATGCACTGAGGCACTGGAACATGTAGGAGCTTTTGGATACAATTAGGTATCAAAAACATGGTGCCTCTGTTGGCCATATATAGTAAATATCTGCAAAATGTATGGTATGCACAGGATCAAGATAAAAAATTTTGAAGATTTTTGTTCAATGTCAACTTTAGCTCTCTCTTTTTGTGACTGAATGGTTTACTGTCAAAAATTCCATTCTAAATTTAGATAAAATGAATATAATGAAATTCATAAGAAATAATTCATCACATTCTTCATTACATATTGGTTGTAAATTCTTATAATAAAACCAACTAGATGCACTAATTTCTCAAATTTATTTTTGAAATAAAACTCTGCATGTTTCGGACAGTTCCTCTGTCCATCATCAGGAGTTTTTCACTGTACACACAGCAGTGGTATATG
>Ga0136643_10005687_pt1 | contig 17662 bp, 9 predicted proteins | sample TergutLab28metaG_FD_96883 | JGI IMG/M metagenome (GOLD analysis project Ga0136643, IMG submission 96883) | Labiotermes labralis P1 segment gut microbial communities from Petit-Saut dam, French Guiana - Lab288 P1 (version 3) (version 3) | ecosystem: Host-associated > Arthropoda: Insects >... | reverse complement strand
GCTGTGTAATGCAATTTTGACCTCCTGATGATGAGCACATGTGCTCGAAACATGTAAAGGCATGAAATAATACTTATTGTGAAACAAATTTTGTGCATCAAGTTGGTTAAATACTGAGATAAATATACTGCGATGCACGGTCAGCAAAACGTCAAAATATTTTTAATCGTTTAGCCTTCAGAAATCAACTTGGAATAGCAAATCACATCGTTTTTAAACAATTCTCTGGACGCGCTAAGGTGTGGGCAAAGGTAATTTGGAAAGCCTTCAGCAGGATTAGATTCCTCGGACTTTAGACAACGTTGAATTTAACGTCCGGCAGTAATAGTGTACAGATTAGTCCCTAGTTTGCGTAACGATGCTGTTTCGACTATACTCGTAGATACAATTACTTACTTACTCCATGGTGCAGAGTCCTTATTGAGAAGCTAACTGGTTTGCAGCTAGTCAAGAAATTCTCTGCACATTATTCAACCCGAAGGTTCATTACCGCACTCACAAATGCCCGCCACCTGTCCCTATCCAAAGTATCAGTCCAAGTCCGAGGCTTTCTGTGTGATCGATATGTAGCAAGATACGTTTTTAGGTTGAGTTGTTGGCACCTCGCCAAACCCCCAAGCGGGACGACCACCCATCGTCGGCTGTCTAGAACTGTTTATTCAATATATTCGCAGGTACCCACCATATTGGAGGCCGTTCCTCCATCCGCAACCTGAGGACTCGCCATGCTGTGGTGACAGGGACCCACTTACCACGGCAGTGTATATTATATGGCATGGAATGTTGGAACGTGCTGATAAATGGGTAAACAACTGGAAGGGGACCTTCGGGGACTATTTAAAAACTTCTATCCGCCGCTCACTGTAAAAATTAAGAAAAACTAGGAACTCAACGAGGATAGCTATAAACTACTTACAGATTCGATTCGGGTATATCCCGAATATGAGTCAATATTGTTACCGTTACAGCGGATTGCATTCTACAGCCTTAACGCAAGTATGTGAATTGCCACTGCCTTTTACGACAATTTGCTTCCCGATGAATCATACAAGTTTACATTTCAGGCATTTTCTCATATGTTATACCACAGCGATATTTAACAATGACACGAAGGTTAAAGAACTTCGGAATTTCCCACGATTCTTGAGAGAGACAGAGAAAGAAAGAGAGCAGGTGAGCATTGGGAAACCCAACTATTGGGGTTCAAGCAGAATACGTCACCCGAGTGAAACACCTTATGCTCTACCGAGCATTCTTATGCATTCCCATGGGAATCCTGCTAAAACCGCCAAACCAACTAATGATTACATTTCATATACCAGCTGTTAATTTCGATTTGCAAATTCCTGGATATAATGTACAGTAAGCCTACTGATAGTTGAACGGTTGCCAGTGTCCAGAACTGTCAACCATTCGAACGTTAAGCTCGTGGTGAATGGATCGTATGTAATTCAAGTGTATGCAGCAGCAGAGACACGATGAAGGAGCACTACAATAAGGACAGGTTTACCTAACATTAAACAATGTTTGTTGCTTTAATTTTATCCCGATTTTGTCGATCTTTCAGAAGAGGAACCGACATGAGACTCTGGTTCTTCTAGATCATGTCGGATCCGTAGGCTTATATAATCTGTTTCGTCAGTTACCATGCAATATTGAGGTTTCTGGGAAGACCTCTATCTTCTTTGCCAATATGTTTACACGATGACGCTATCTCTGATTGTTGCTCTGCTACTATGTTTCAAATTGCAATTTTTCCATTTCTGTATTCCTTTGGTTATCTACTCCTCACGTTCGGTCAATAACCTGTTTTAAACAACAGCGTTGGATGTTTATCAATAATGTGTATACAAGGATTTGGAAGATGAGAGTCTCTCCCCATTTGAAGACGCTATACCTGCACTCCCTAGAGACAAGAAAACAACAGAAACCTTAGATTTTCGAAGTGTATACTCTAGAACACGTCTCGAATATTACAGCTACACCAATATGACAAGTGACAGTACGTTGTTCAAGTCTTGTTCCACAACGGGTCAGTTGTTCGCAGAGTACCGTCTTCTGTGATGTCACGGTGTGTTGTCAGACAGAAATTAGTGATGATTCGCTGGGACGTTTGCCTCCATTTTCAGGGCACAAGAGTAAAGATAGAGGTAATATATTCCTCCATAACGCCCGTACATTTCTTCCAAACCACAAGCAGACACTACCAAAAGACGGTAGTCATCAGAGTCACCACCTACAGAATACCAAGTCTTATTTTTATGTACGAATGATCAACAATCCTGGATTTCATAAAATTCGTGCAGCAAGTGGACACAGTGTGACCATGCTTCACAAACTCCTACATTCAAGTGTTAACATCTGCCTAATCTCCTGGCGCAACGACAGCAAAACCGTAATTTCATTACCAATAGAGGCAATCCATTTTTTCTTCTTCGCTGTGTCCACACCGGGTCTGGGATCTACGCAGCCACATGAAATGGCTACCGGGTCTTTTTCCCTTGAGGAAACGCCACCGGGGTGTGAGTCTGACCACTCATCCTCACGTAGTGTCGTGCGAAGAACACATCTCCACTACCCTATACGTCATCACCACATGGTGCTTAATTGCACACAGGGACTTCCAACTTCAATAGTAACAGTACCTAAAGAAAGGCAACTTCATCTGGCATTTCTCAACCACTTCTTAAGATTTCTCCCTTCCTTTCTATAGTAGCTACTGTGCAGAACATCTTTTGCCAGTACACGGGGCGCAATAAAATAATAAATTATAATAAATATGTATTTTATTATCAACCACAACACAATATATTTTTGCAATAACAAATGTATGTCAATATCACTCGTCATCTGTACAAAGCCCATATATAACATTTCGATGCAAAAACTGTTTAAAAAATGAATACACATCAAGTAATTACAAAACAAGTGTTTCAGAGTGACTGCATATATATATATATATATATATATATGACAATTATAAATTACACATGTATAGTCAATCAACAGAGTAATATCTTGAACTGCAAGACCATGTTCCTGCATCATCATCATCACCGTCCATACAGCACTCTCACCACGTACATTTCAAATTCAAAATAAACCCCTCCAAACAAGTGGATGCAATGTCACTGCACAGTAATTGTTACTCAGTAACATTCAGAAAACACCAGCAAACTATAAACGGGATTGGAAGTACAGCATATACAAAACCCAATGAAACCAAGAAAAACGCAATAAAACTACCCAAATTATTGCAACTGCTTATCCGTTTGTGAAACATCTTAATACTGATCATGTATGCTGATGTCCACACATGCTAGTTCCATTCAATACATTCTGCACACTTAAATCACTCATATGACGGTACATAAATGGTCACATATACAAAGTATGAACAAAACCGGAATTCCGGTAGGTTCTCAGACATGAAATATATAGCCATAAATTTCTGAAACCTGTTACATTAAAGTAATTAATTATTTTACTCACATACTTATAATTTGTAAACTAATTCTATTTTATTACAGTGCTCATTTCATATCGACAAACACTATGTCTCCGTAAATGCTATTTAAAAATTTGTCATTACAACACCGATCAATTAAACGTGTTGTGTGGGATGTCATGTTCGAAATCTGGACATGTAAATTCAATAAATGCAGTCTTTATTAAATAGAGTGTATCCTTAATGGATTTCCCAAGCATAGCGAAATACGAACTCAGTTAGGCGAAACGAGTCGGCGAAGAGTTGCGTTAGGCTACCTTATCTGTGCCAAAATGTTAGGACTTTCGCCCATTCTGTGTTGACTTGTACAGAGCGGGACGGTACGTGTGAGAAATGATTTTATTGATCAAAGCGTTTTCACATAAGCAACACGTTTGCGATGTACATGGGTGTCACGGATAAAGGTCATCTAGTTTGGTACAAAAAAGAACCCCATGTCGACACTGCCGCATTAAAGAACGGTATACAGAACGATGGAAACACTTTGAATGACAAGGTCAGTTCTGGACAAAAATAAAATTTAAAAAATTTGCATTTTGCTCGAATGGGGCATGGTTTAGATGAAACAGAAACGCAAAGAGCCAACGTAATATACTAATTTCAAGAAATGAAAAACAATATTCGAAGAGAAACTGCTTCGTCGTGCTGCAAGAAATATTTTAAGAAGGTGCGAGACCTGCTTAGAAGCTTGAGGTCAGCACTTCGGGGCCCTTCTATGTAATAAGGTAAGCTAAGATGATGAGGAAAAATGGCTCACAAATGTCCAAGAGATCCAGGTTTCGTCCGGGACACAGCTACCATGACTGGTCCCATACGAGGAGGAAAACACTGACGAAACATTTTAACGTGTATGTCAAAAGTGTGCATAGCGTAACCAACAAGAACATTACGTCATATAAACAAAATGTGCCATCAACACAAAACAGGAAACTGAATGAATACTAATAGAATGCGTCTAGATGCGTCTTACATGGCAAGATAGTATCGCATATTCGAGAACAGAAATTTGGTGAACAAGTGTCTTCGAAAATTTTCTCTAACTTTTAACCAATTAATATATAAAATTACTAAAAAATTACTAAGTCTTATCTATAAGAAACAATCCGTAAACAACGCATACAAAGTTCTACGTAGTTTCTATATCATACTGCAATAAAACGCTCTTTCACCAAAACCACAAACGATGCAAGCTGCATACACGCTCATGAGCATTTAAATTTTCAAAAACCCACGAGAAGAATAAAAAAATAACACACTGCCTGAGAGATAAATACAATGCACTCAGGAAGCAGAAACGTTAGGAGACCTGAAGATAGTAAGATCAGCAATAATACCCTGAACAAGACACAGAGGTTCAATTCTTCGGAGGAGGAGGAGGAGGAGGAGGAGGAGGAAGGTGTGGAAGACGTGTATAATAAGGAGAAAAGATATATATATATATATATATAAACAAATTTCTACCATGTTCTCAGATGTATTTTACAAAAAAGGGCACAGATACTGCTGGGTTAACACAAAGTAACTATTGACCACAGACATACCGACTCATTTATTAACTACTTCTAAGCAACCAACCGACCCAGCAGTTTCAATTTTATTTTAACGTATAATTATTCTGATAATGGAGGTAAGTTCTACATCATCTCCACCATACCCCAAGCAATGCAAGACAAATAATGATGTTATGGGAACAAAACAAATATATTATTCTACGATGATTCAAAGAACCCAACGTCAGAACAACTGTTTTCAAGCCTTTTTGTCCATGACCCAAAATCATGCATCACAAACAGAAATAATGCTTGCTACATGCATGCTTACAACAATATCAGCCAAGTCTGGTTGATTATTCTGGCAGTTCACGACCCAGCAAAAGTCTCTTGCAGTAGTTTGGAATAACCTACTTTCAAGCATGCTGTTTTCTATTCTGCCAACTTATAAGCTTTTGCATATGTAGTATGGAAATACGTTTAGCATCCTACAAAAACTTACTTCAAGTACACAGCTCAGTATCAAGGGAACAGACTCTGTGCCCATTCTGATAATACTCAGAAAGACAGCTATTGGACACACGACCGAATAGCACACTTGTAAATTCAATGGGCAGTGTCGTTAACATTAGCTAAGTATACCTTTCTGCCTGTCCTTTCAGGGTGTTATTGAATGGTACTGTCAACTGCTAGGAATATATAGCGCTAGTGGTCGATGACAGAACGAGTACAGAGCACTGGTGGAATGATATTAACAGAATAAACAGAAGAGTTCGGAGAAAAATTCGTCCCAGTACCATCTCACCCATCCCAAATCCCACACGGACTGGTCTTGGATAGAACCCTGGTCTCCGAGGCGAGAAGCCGGCGACTAACCACCTGAGCCACGGCACAGACTTCTAATCACCAACCCCAAGTTCTACATTAATGTCTGCCTTTTCTAATACAACAGTAATTACTTCAGAAGTAAGTCTGGAACAACGAGAATGATGTAATATAAAATCTGGCAGTGTCATAAAAAAACCGTTGGTGAATTAAACAACTTAAGGTTTCCCACAACTAAAATTAAAGTCTTTGTTTTAATTTCACGTGACTGATCACTATGAGGATAATAACATTACAAACTTTGAGCACTGCATTAATAATGGATGCCTGGCTGCAGTGGCCAGGGTTTCATTGGTATGGATAACAGAAAAACAACGGCTGAAGAATAAAAACCCAACTAGATGTCACTTGCTGTATTTATTCTACTTCTTAGAGACTCAAAATGTTTCGGGCATTAATATGACCGAAACATTTTGAGTCTCTAAGAAGTAGAATAAATATAGCAAGTGACATCTAGTTGGGTTTTTATTCTTCAGCTATCACAATGATGCACGGTCCAATAAACATCAGAAAAACAATACCCCGAAAAAATATATCCTCCTTATCAAAAAATGTCAATATAATTAATAAATATGGACATTTAAATCTGTTCTCAGGCCAACACAGTGAGAATATACATAAACAGCAGCAGCTCTAGTGCACAGTGAAGTTTAACTGTCTGATTGCACGCAAACACCTTGCTAGTAGCCCACGCAATTCAAATAAATATGGCAAGACCAACGGACTCTACGACAACTACGGAGACTTAGAGAAAATGGTGAAAAAGAAGCGGTGAGCAATGTTGTAAATAGATATGCTTAATTTAAGGGTCAAGTAATTATTAAACTACATTTCATAAAATCTCATACTCGATATTCATACTGTGGTTATTGCTCTAAGAGCCAATTTTACCAAGACAGGGCCAGGCAAACTAGGCAGAGATTAATAAACCGTTTCATGTTGTCTTCATCTGTAGTTCTAATCGTCTTCAGCAGGGACATTTTGAAATCATTATCAAAATGTAGGTACTTAATCCTGAGGGAAAAAATTTTGTAATAAGCCAACAACTGCGAAAATATTATGTTCTTGAGCTTTTTTCTCCCAATTTGAGATTGGGTGTGGAACTGAAAATTCGGCTTATTAACCTTTTGAGCCCGAGTGGGTGTGGAACTGAAAATTAGGCTTGTTAACCTTCTGAGCCCAATGGACAATGCATAAACTACCAGATTTAACAACAGACGTCGTCGTCTTGTCGAAACAGCTTATTTATGTGTACCATATGTTTCTCACAATGAACAACATTCTGTCTTTATATACATTTAGCACCCCAAGGGCCAAACACACACTATTTTTTACACTGTATGGCGCTATTAGTACTGCCACCAATAAGTACCCTGTCGACCTGTGTCACTTTCATAAACCCATTTAAGTTGCACTTATTGAAACAGATACTGACGCTCTGTATTACACGCACAGTCAGTGCAAACAAACTATCAGATGTGCAAATAATCTGGCATCACCTGATCGCTACATCTCAGTACTGCATCCTCTGGAGTTGCATTTACACAATGAATCTAAGATATGTGAAACCGTAAAAAAATAATCGAGAAGCAAGAAATTTGTGACGCAAACACATCAAGCAACACGTCATAATCATATTACTGCGTGCTTACACTAAAATGCTTCGGTGTTTAAATGGGAACAGTGTATTCACAAATCTTATGATTATGGACGTAACGTTAACGAAAATGCCAAATTTTTCTAAAATTATCCAAAATGAAAATCTGAGCAAAAAATGGAACGCATTACGCACGGGCAGTTTTCGTATTTGTGGAGACAACTCATAAAACAAGAAACACTGAAGTGAATAAGGAAAAATTATACAGCGACAAATCAGAATAGGTTTCCTCTCTTCATACATTGAGGCAAAATATTATGCAACTGGATGAAACATGCGGGGAAAGTGTGATATTCACAGTAATACAAAATAACTCCAGCAGGCGAACTTAAAAGTTTAATCGTTTCCAAGAAATATAGGTTTGCGTGACCCTGTTTTAGAACATGAGTGGCAAGTTTCGAAGTAAAGAAAATGAAAATTTTATGTAACACACGTTACCTATACTCTGTATAAAAATGGAATGTAGCAGTGCACTATGTATTATTTCTGATACACTCACGGAATAAGCCAATGCTTAAATCATGAGTCCACTCTTAAAACTTCATAATTAACAGTGGAAATAAAGGAGTATAAAATCAAGGCATTCAGAAATGTTAAATAAACATATGCACTTCTGATGCATATAAACCACGAAAACACACAGATATGATTTTCTGAAATATGTAAATATCTTTCTCATGAAACCACCCAACACCAAAATAAGAAAAATTCGCAACGACCATTCTTGGTATCCAACCCATATTTCGACCTAATCTTTCTTCTTGAGTTTGTCAGAGTTCCAGTACCACAACACTTGCCCTGCAATGATGCCATTCAGCGTCGCCGTACAAAGGTACGTGAGAAGGAGAATATCGTCACCAGTTTCCTGTATGGTCGTAAAGATGCGAACCATTGCACCAAAGAACACCATGAAGCATGTTGCGGCAGAAAGTTGGCCAGTACTGTGGTTATTGTAGTTGGTGACTGCTTGGATCAACTGCAACAAAAGACACAGCAGTACCTGTTATCAGGGTTCAACATGGAAGGACACGGCGCATCCAACACACTTGTAAACACGACTAAACGACCGAAAGAACACTGTTTTTAGCCTCTGTCAACCCATGCTGCTTGTCTGTCTCTCTTCGTGACTTTGAATTAACCGACGGATTTCCACGAAACGTGATAGATTTGAGGCTCTCGCGGTAGTGACTATAAAGAGTGTTGCCTCTGTAGTCTAATATATATATATATATATATATATATATATGCCGGAGAAACCTGCTGCACCCATCTTCAGGAAAAACAAAAAATTTGTTTCCAGGACTTCCTAAGGCGTCGGTACAAATCTACCAGATAGCACGTTACACCTCGGAAAACGATAATTTGAGGAAATTAGTTGTCTACTTTCTAGAACTCGACAAAATTGAATAGTTAGCTGTTCTGTATGAAAACATATACAAGGAAATTCAAGCAGAGCCAAAAGACGGCCTCGGGCCAGGCAGACTGAAAGGTGGTATAGTCGAACATCTTCGGTTCCGAATTCGTTTCGCATTTTACTTGCTGAGGAGTAAGAGCAGACAAACATTTCTTACAAATCGTAAGTATATTGGACCGTGCATCATTGTGATAGTTGAAGAATAATAGACCAACTTGATGTCACCAGCTATTAAGTTTTATTTAACTTCTTCTATGCTCAACATGTTTCGGACATTAATACTTCCATCATCAGGAGCCTGCGACTTTTATATTGTATCACCACATTGGTTGTGTGTTCTGTAAATATGGAGGTTTTTAGCACACATGAGAACACATAATCTATAAGCAAAAAATACCAAAACAGATAACACCAATCGAAACAAGCGTACCAACTGCAACAAAGCGACTAAACACACCACACCAAGCATTCACCTCTATATACTATAATTTACACTAATGCTAAAAACCTCCATCTTTACAGAACACACGACCAATGTGGTGAAACAATAGAAAAGTCGCAGGCTCCTGATGATGGATGTATTAATGTCCGAAACATGTTGAGCATAGAATAAAGTGAAATAAAACTTAATAACTAGTGACATCAAGTTGGTCTCTTATTCTTCAACTATTTCTTACAAAGTTGACAATGACGTAAACAATAAAACATTATAACTATAAAGAGATCCGGACAACAGATAGCAGCACACTAAAACGACAATTAAGGAAGGAGACCGAGTTTAGACTTCATAAAGTGGCAGCACTTAAGACAATTTCTGAACTGTCGCCAGCCACTTATTTTAAAACAAAGAACAGCCTTAATACAAACGGTGTCAATCACGAAGTCCTATCACCTTAAATTAAGTAACACTAATGTCGCTTCTATATCACAAGACTGCGCGCCCGATACGTTGTTGTTATTTATTACTGGGAACTAAAAACCAGTAGGACGGTGAGGTGGCCTCCAATAGCATACGGCTCACACCGAGTTTAGTAAATAGCGGTAGATTAGTTCAAAAACTGGAACGGATCACGCGAACAGACGCGCGCGCACACCAACACACACACAGCAAAGTAATTTCATACGCCTACTTTCTTTTCCTAGGAAACGAAATTCGACTAAGAACAAAGACAAAACGGTACGGAAACAAACATTCCTTCGGTAAATGAAGAAACGTATAAATAAAGAAGACAAGACAGGCATTGTGTACGTATAACATAATATTGAGGCGCGTTCGAGTAACCATCGTTGCCGTGGAAAAGCCATAAGTATTGCATATTATGAGTATCTCTTGCCCTAGTTATCTAGCATGCAAAGTGCAGGCGTCGTATTATACCGTCATCTGTGGCCTCGCTGGCTCTGCCATATTTATCCATGTTATCTCATAAACGGCACGATTTTCGGGGGGGGGGGGCGTTATTGAATATAAAATGTGTTTTGATTTTCCCTATAACTTTTATCTGAAACAGTTCTCTTTCTAAGAAAAATCGAGAGAGATACTGCCATAAATGTATAGGCATGCATGTAAGGCACCCGTTATTCTTGTCGGATTTTAACGAAACATGAACTTTTTCGGAAGATTTTCGAAAAATACATAACAAATTTTAACGAAAATCCGTCCAGTGGGAGCCGAGTGGTCCATGCAGACGGACGGACAGACACAAACAGGCAGGCAGACAGACAGACAGACAGACATTACGAAGCTAATAGTCACAATTCGCAATTTTACGAACGCGCCTAAAATGGTTGGCCGACCGCAGCAGAATCAATAATGACGAACTCCTAATCTTGCCCTTGAGCAGAATCCAAGGAAATATGTAGATCATGCAAAACATGGCTACGAATATGGAGGCCAAACCGTGAGCAGCAGAAGATACGCGGAAAATAAGGATCTAAAACAAGGACTTCTGCCGACCGGAATTTAACACCGTGTAGTCTGGTAGAGAGTTACAAACGTTCCGGACGTGGCGGGTCCTCTCAGATAGTTGGTAACTCTCTACCAGACGATACGGTGTCACATCCCAAAAGACAGTAACATTAAGAAGACGTTAAACTTGGATGCATTACGTCTGCACAGACAACTTCAGAGCTTGTCTGTTCCACTATTAGACAACACTGCGCTTTGCAAGATAAAAATCATTTTGTTGATGTCTAGAAACTAACACTACACAAAGGGCACACCACTTTCAGAAGGCTGAATAAGACAAGACAAATCCTTCAAAAAGAAGGGCTAGGTAGAAACTGAAGAAGGGGGAGTAATAGTGGAAGCAAAAGACAACAAAGGCCCCGCTGTTTTAGCATACATATCGCACCTCTATCTCGTGCCCACCGGAAGAGCACATTATCCGAAGGCTGTCTGAGAACCACACGTACACCTGCAGTTGGTGTGGTCTCATCCAGCCAGTCGTCACCCACAGAAAATAATTCCAGACGCCTACCTCAGTGGTACAGTGGTCTATTTTACAGTGTGAAGCACCAGCACAGCTAAAGATTCCGGGTTTCTGACATGTGACGCCAATGTAAATTGGCATATAGATATTAACGTCACTCTTCTTGGACAACTTTGAAGATGGGAGCAGCAAACTATTCCGAAGCGGCGGTACCAATACACCACAGTATACAGTGTCACATCACAGAAGACTGGAATCTTCGTCGGCACCGCTGTGAGTCCCTCAGATCTCTAAACCTGAATAATCACATCCAAATTCGGTACGTGGTGTAATTTCGTCAGTAATACACGGTACAGGTGCCGTGCCTACGTTCTACGCTATGAAGATGTAAGGATCATTGAAGGTGAAGGTAAAACGTTGTTACTACGTGGTAGATGGCAGTCCGAGGTCAAACGTATTAGGCCGCTTTACCCTAAGGAATGACAAAACCGTGTTCCCGCGCCAGGCAGCAGGGTGGGTCCAATAGGCAGCCTGGCAGCAGGAATCAAAATCAAGTCATTTAGCCTGTCATTAATTGTTACCGCACACAGTAGATTGGCGGGGCATATAGCATGAAATTCTGCGATGAAAAATGCACAAAAAATTGTGGTACAAATATCTGAAGGAAGACACTGTTTGTAAATCACTGGCATGGATGGGAGAATATTACTAAAATGGATCTCACGGAAACATAGTTCGAGGGTATAGACTGGAACTGACATGGCTATTGGCGATCTCTAGTGAAGACGATAACAAGCCTTAATTTTCCATCTAAGAATGAAAACTTCGAATTACTCAGGATTTTCCAGGAAATGGACCAATTAATTGCTATTTCACAAAAGAAGTGAAAAGTGCTGACTGTTATTTAAGTACAACTGTAACTTTTCAGTGGTTAAATCCCAAGGTTCATAACCGCTGGCATGAGTCAATTTCACTCACCTCCCATCTTCAAAACCTCGCTCTTCCTCGTCGACACTTTTATATCGTACTCAACAAAAATTCTGTAAGCAATTCTTCACTCTTCCATGGGAATCGTGTATTTCACCACGACAACAATTCCAGTTGGCGTGTACAAATTACAAACTGTCTCTTTCTGTAACAATCTATAAATGACTCACCTTACGTCAACCTTCTTTATCTAAATATTTTCGTCGGTTATTGGGTCTCACATATACCTATATGTAATTTATGTTTTTCCCGCACAGTAAGTGGCCATATTTTAGGACCACACCACAACAAATGATAAGCGAATTATATCCTATTGCGAACTTGGCCTCTTCTTGTTTTGGTCCACACAATAGAAGACACACATGGAATGTGGAAGTTAACTACTTGTTAAAATACGAAACTGACGTCTCAGACAGGTGTTTTCGGACATGCGACACAGTAAAGTGTAGCAGATTCCGAAGCCGTAAAAAAGCAGATTCCTCCTTGATATGTAAATAGCACACCGCACAGTGTCACATCCAACAGACATCCGAACTTATTACGACTGCAAAGACTAGCACCAAGCCCGCTGGATTTTCAACGGTCACACTTTTCGTATAATATTGTTCATGTTTACGAATAAAACTGAAGACCAGTACAGTCAATAATTATGATCAATAAGCCTGTCACTTGATTGCTTACTTACTTACTCACTCCATGGTGCAGAGTCTTCTTGAGAAGCTAACTAGTTTGCAGCTAGTCAAGAAATTCCCCACATTTCACGGAACCCGAAGGTTCATTACCGCACTCACAAGCGTCCGCCACCTGTCTCTATCCTGGGTCAGCCCAATCCAGTCCGTATACCCACATCCCACCTCCTGGAGACCCATCCTAATATTATCCACCCATCTACGCCTACGTCTCCCCAGTGGTCTCCTTCCCTCCGGTTTCCCCAACAAGACCCTCTACACACCCCTCTCCTCACCCATACGCGCCACATGCCCAGCCCAACTCATTCTTCTCGATTTTATCACCCGCACAATATTGGGTGAGGAGTACAAATTATTTAGCTCCTAGTTATGCAATCTCCTCCATTCCCCCGTTACCTCGTCCCTCTTAGGTCCAAATATTCTCCTCAACACCAATATTCTCAAACATCCTTACCTTCCTTTCCTCCCGCAATGTCAACGACCAAGTTTCACACCCATACAAAACAAATCAATAAGCCTGTCACAATAACATTATTTCATTACTTACACCATAAAAAGTAAAAACGCATTCCCACTAATTATATTTTCCTAGAAACATTTTTATCGAATGGTAACTTTAATACCCTATCTATAATCAGTGTTGGTCTATTTCATTTATGTATTACCTCGTATACGTCATAACCAATGCAGAGTGTGTGTACTCGTCTAAAACAACTATATTTATTGGTAGAATATAAGGTATTTTCTACATAAGATATAACTACATGTTTCGGCACTTGATAATGGTCATCTTCAGGTTGTACATGAAATACATATTTAGAAAATACTTTATATACTTTATATTCTACCAATAAATATAATTGTGTTAGACGAGTACACACACTCTACATTAGTTATTTCATAGAACACAACGGGGATGACGAACTTCATGATTGTATACGTCATTTTGAGGTTCCCTGATTTGACAGACTCCATCATAATGCTACGGGAGTATTATCTTCCGTTATAAACGTCAAAAATCAATCCAACTTACTTACGATGTACAGTGCGAGGTTCCTCGTTAAGCAACACTATTATAGGCTACAAAAGCAGTTCCCATCACCGTCCACTTGTCGAAGTATACAATTTTCACTGCAGTGGCCAGTAAATATACCAGTCGTTAATTCATTACAAGCAAATCTAACAGGTAAGTACAAAAACAGGTGACGGATGAATAATACTTTTAAAATATCAGTGACGCATACATCATGTTGAAGGCCTAACACTGAACGCAGCCTCCGTCAACTAATTCACAAGCATATTCGTAGAATAACTAGTGTTTGTATATGTTTTACAGGTAATGTATTCCGGCAAATGCAAACTTTATAACACAGACTAAAGTAGGGATTCCAGTGCCACTTAATGTTGTCATCATGCAGTGCCACTACAATTGCAAAAGACGTTCAATACGTAAGATACCGAATTTGATATTCAGATGACCGTGCATCGTGATATATTCTTATAAAAAACCAACGAGCTGCATTAATTTCTCAAATTTATTTTTGGAATAAAACCCTACATGTTTCGGACAGTCCCTCTGTCCATCATCAGGAGTTCTTCACTGTACACACAGCAATGGTATATGTCATAGAGGTTTGCTGACAGCTTGCGAACAGGATCAGGACGGAACCGGTTCCGTCCTGATACTGCTCGCTAGCTGTCAGCAAACCTGTATGACATACACCATTGCTCTGTGTACAGTGAAAAACTCCTGATGATGGACAGAGGGACTGTCCGAAACGTGTAGAGTTTTATTCTAAAAATAAATTTGAGAAATTAGTGCATCTGTTTGGTTTTATAGATAATAACAATAAACGAGAAGCCATTAAAAAGTTAACTGTAGCGGAATTTTCACTCTGAAGTATCGTTATTTTGCAGCGTAATCCCAGAGAATATTGACACATTTGACCATCTTGCGACGAGGATAAAAATTATTTCTGCTTTACAAATTGGGGCGTGCGTAAGTAACTCTTTACGAACAGACATTTATACTTCCTCACTACTGTTGAATCGGCGACTTCCCAAGGTTTTTTTTTTTTTTGGGAGACCCCCAACAAATAACAGTCTGATGGGGCAAAGTCACGACTTTGGGGCGGACAGTCCAACAGTTTTCAGTGAAACAACTGCCAGCAGTTCGTGTCCGACGTGCGCTGTGTAAGGTTGCAGTATCGTGGTAAAGGATAACACCTCGCGACAGATCATATGTCTGGGCCGGTGAAGCAACACTTGGAAGGTCGCCGCGTCCACAATAATGAGGAAGTATATACGGCTATTCGTGAATGGATGCGAATGCAAGAGTTCAATTTTCCTCGTAACACGAAGGAATAGCTAAACTCGTGCCAAAATGGTACAAGTGCATCAATGTCCTCGAGGATTATGTTATCCATAATGAAACTTCAGTGGAATGAATGAGCTACATTTAAAAATATAGTAAATAATTATTTAATTTCTATGTCCTAGAAAAGTAAGGTAAAGTGCACCCTTGTACAGGCACTGAGGCTCTGTATAGGCCGTACGGCCCATAGGGGGAGTAGAGGTATAGCTCTACTCTTTCTTGATCACGGCACTAGAAGGGAGTGAGGGGTCAGCGTCACGTCCCGGCCGCTCTTTATCCCCAGGAAAGACCCGGTACCCATTGTACAGGAGGTTGGGTGGACCCCAGGGCCGATCTGGACAAGTACGGAAAATCTCGTCCCCACCGGGATTCGATCCCCGGACACTCCAGCCCGTAGCCAGTCGCTATACCCGGCCCACCATGTCCTAGACAGCCTTATTTATTAAACGTCCTCCCTTACTAAGATAGTCATTTGGATGTAACAGAACGGCAGGACAAGCGGATGTAGAATGCTTAGACCACTCAAATCACACTTCTTTAGTTCCCAAGAACACAGACACTATCCAAATATAACACCTTTCCTAATTAAAAGAGGCTCTTAAGTTCAGCTTCAAGACTAGGTCAGCACACATCACTGAAAATGCACATGTACGCACATTCATGCGCACTGAGCAGAGCTATGAGATGTAGACGCCCATCACCATTCCAACCTCACGCTTCATCAGAACCTTATTCGTTGCAATGGGCCTACTTCACATTAATTCCAGATAAGCCTGCCTCGAGGGACCCCGTACTGCAAATGTATTCCTTTGTTTCTTTGTCCATAGAGCGAGGGATGATAACACACCGGTTACCGGGGTAGAAAGAGGGTGACACTACGCGTTGGCTCAGAATGATCACCTGAAATCTTCTCGATACTCTACGAGTAAGTTGTGTCAGAAACCACTACAAACCTGACACTGTACGGGTCGAAATGTTTGAAACAAGTAAAGCGTGTTTATCGATTGATTATATTCATTATAACCCAACTGTTTCCTCCGATAGGCCTCTGACAATTTATATAATACCTCAACAAATCAGTAAACAGAATTAGTGGGACTAACCACGTCCACACTCACAGTTAAAGTACCAACATTTTGTAACATTCTAGAATTCGCGCAGTAGTAATGGACGAAAACACTGTGTAGCACGAGGACCCTTCGACAAAATACTACTCTCTCCATATACTGTATTTAACATTGGACTAATAATGGGCACATGTCACATTTCCACACACACACACACACACACATTTAGGCTATACATACGTGTTTATGTGTATATACAATAAGTGACATGATGCTAAAAAGACATCTAAATGAATAAACACGACAATGAATCGGAGTTCGGATTACGAGTGTTTATTCGTTATGCTGAAACAAACAAACACACACACACACCAAAACTGCTACTGAAGAAGGTGATGGTTTACGTAAGTTAAATGGCAAAACTGGAAGTGCGCATTCGTGAACAGGAGTTTCCTTTCATTCATGTACAATAGGTGATATTTATGAGACTGAGATAGTTGAAATTTATTCTTTTAGTCGAGTAGCTTCAACTTCCTGTTTTTAAACTAATTCAAGTTTGCAGCCGCGCCAGCACTGACTGTGGATATACGGTGGCCAGGAGTGTATCAGTGATAGAAACCTGAAATCTTATAATTATTTAGGTCTGCATGTAAGAGATGTCTGTGCATAACCCCCTAAAGGCCATGATGGGAGCGCATTCTAAACCTCGGTAACAGAGAAAAGTGAAACAGTCTCCATGTATATTAATATTTGCAGTCACACACAGAATGTTACTTTACACTCATTCAATACTTGGCGACTAGTTTCGGCCCTGAATGTGGCCATAATCAGGCGCTTATCCACCAGTACAAGAATCTGAGAACAGAAACTCTACAGCTGACCGGATGACGGCCCACATTCAGGGCCGAAACCTGTCGCCAAGTAATATATGAATATAAAATAATGTTTCTTACGTTTATTGGACCGTGCATCATCTTGATAGTTGAATAAAGATAGACCAACTTGATGTCACTTGCTTTTTTATTTCATTACTTAATGATCAACATGTTTCGGATGTTAATACATCCATCCTCAGGAGCTTGCGACTTATTTGATGAGTTATTTCATGGGTTGTATTGCTCTGGTTCGATGTGTGTTGGTGTTACTTTGTGGTTTGGCTGGG
>Ga0136643_10005686_pt1 | contig 17663 bp, 12 predicted proteins | sample TergutLab28metaG_FD_96883 | JGI IMG/M metagenome (GOLD analysis project Ga0136643, IMG submission 96883) | Labiotermes labralis P1 segment gut microbial communities from Petit-Saut dam, French Guiana - Lab288 P1 (version 3) (version 3) | ecosystem: Host-associated > Arthropoda: Insects >... | reverse complement strand
GTTTCCATTTATAAATGCTTTTAACTACTCTTTCATCAGGCATTCTTTCAACATGTCCCACCCAACTCAGTCTCTTACTTTTAATGTGCTTTACTATATTTTCATGGTTAATCAGGTTTTCCAGCTCCTCGTTTGTTTTTTGTCTCCATTCTCCATTTGTTTTCTGCGTTGGGCCAAAAATTCTTCTCAGTAACCTCCTTTCGAATACCAATAATTTCTGCTTAATGTTTTCTGTTAATACCCAACATTTGGATCCATATACTGCTGCTGGTCTGATTACCGTATGATACAGCCTTTCTTCGGTTTTCCTAGTTATTAGTTTCTTTTGGTCTGACATCTACCATGTGACCTTATTTTTCTGTTGAACTTACAGAAGGAGGAAGAGGAAGGTAAGCATAAAGAAAGACGCCCATTTGATCGGAGTGTCGACCTACAGACTAATAGGTTGGATGAAGCGCAAAAGAAGGTGATCCTGAAGAAGGCTCAGCTACTGAATGATCGTTTCGCTAGTGGCCAGAGTAAGTTCTTGTGATCGGTGTACAGCAACAGCACAAATACAGATACAGAGACTTTCATCACAAGCACAGAGGCTGGCAGTACGATACCTATATTAAATGTCACATGGCACAGAAGTGCAGCCAAAATAATTGTTTTTAGTGAGTTCAAGTACAGGATGTCCATAAAGGTCCTTATATATTTTGTTATTCTGTAACTCACAAACTGTTATTTAGTCCAGACATGTGAAATTTTCTTTCAAACTCTTCGTCTTTGGATTTAAAGTGACAGGACAGTCTTATATCCTCTGCATTTAATGTTAGTTGTATTATGCAAAAATAAAGAAGCAAAAGATGCTGTAATTTTAGTGAATTAGAGAGACGGAGATTTATGGACATGTACAACATGAACTTTCCATTCTTACTGTTGCACCAGAAAATTAAAGAAAAGCTGTCCATGTGGTTAGTACAGGGGGCATGGCAGGAGAGATATTCTTAACCTGGCTGCAAAAAGGAGACTGGTAGTTCCAGTTGATATGCCTGAAGGTAGGAATAAAGTGCTTTATTTGCAGCATCCTGTGTTTTTATTTCAAGTAACAAACCAACCATCCAATTAAACAAGCTTCATGGAGCAGAGCCCTTCTGTACAAGGTTGTCAAAATATTCCCTGCTTCTTACAAAACCTGAAGTTCCATCAACCACTTCTGTCCTGAGCCAGATCAATCCAGTCTATGCCCACCCAACCAGTTTCTTGATGATCCGTTTTAATATCATTGAAAGTACAAATAGTGAAAGTTACAACATTCACAATCCAAATAAACAAATGAAATGCACATTATTTGGGTGCTTCCCAAACGTTTTTGCCTGCAGACCACTTATGGCTTTGAAAAATAACCTTGGATCCTCACATCTTTGTTCATGTAAATATAGTATGTCTGGGTGACAGGTATTCAAAATTAGACCACACGTAATAATGCATTGCATGATTTGACCTTGTGGACCGGGATAGCTCAGTCGGTATAGCGACTCACTAAGTGCTGGATGGTCCAGGATCGAACCCCAGTGGGGGGCGAGATTTCCTGTACTTGTCCAGACCGGCCCTGGGGTATTGGGTCTTTCCCGGGGGTAAAGTGGCTTGGGTGTGGCGTTGCTCATCCACCCCCCCTCTAGCGCCGAGGTTAAGGAAAGAGTAGGGCCATATGTCTACACACCCTTTGGGCCTTTGTAACATGTTCTAGGTTGAACTCTACCTTTTACCTTAAACTGTCACTCACTTCATGGGTACAGGGGGTTTCTTAATTATATATTATAACAATCATATGAAATAAACACACCACCAATTAAAGAAGTTCTGCAATTAATTTTAACAAAATATTATTCTTTTAATTTAAAGAATAAGCAAACTTCCAAGTAGCCATGACAGAAATGTATCCACGGACCCCATTACGAATGGTCGCAGATCCCTTGGTATCCGTGGAGCACACTCTGGGAACCAGTCATTGCATTACAACATATGCATAAAATAGTCAGCCACTGTTGGGTTGAAATGAAAGAATTACAACTATAAACACAACATGAGCACAAAACCAGCAATAACACACAATGTTCATTATTATTATTATTATTATTATTATTATGAGTATGAGTATGCAGAAAGAATACTGGTCAGTCCATGAAAACTGATATAAATGTTCTGATCACAGTGAAGAACTCAGTAACTGTATGGAAGTTGCTATGTCTAAAATAAAAAGACAGTGATTGCATAATAAAAGTGTATTGGTTGTATGATGAAGTGTCAATTATGATAGGACACAACTGTTAGCTGTACTAACGATGCTTATGATTTAGCAGTTCACATTATCCTCCCACTCTTACTTACTTATTTACTTACTTAGTCCACGGAGCAGAGTCCTTCTTGAGAAGCTAACCGGTTCTCAGATAGTCAAGAATTCTCCGCATTTAATGAAATGCAAGGTTCATTACCACGTTTACAACCACCACCTGTTCCTGTCCTGAGCCAAATCAATCCAATCCATGCCCTCCCAACCCCCTTCCTGAAGATCCATCTTAACCCTTTAAATGCCTAATTAAATGCCATCTACAATTTGCTGGCATTATTAGGAGCTCACCATATCTTCCATGTTAGCAGGATAAGGGTTAAAATTATCCTCCCATCTATGCCTGGGTCTTCCAAGTGGTCTCTTTCCCTCAGGTTTCCCCACCAAAAAACCCTGTGTGCACATCTCTCCTCCATGTGTGCTACATGCCCCATCCATCACATTCTTCTTCATATTATCACCCAAAGAATATTTGGTGAGGAGTACAGATCATTAAGCTCTTCATTATGTACTTCTATCCACTCCCCTGTTACTTCATCCCTCTTAGGCCCAAATATTCTCCTAAGCACCCTGTTCTCAGTCACCCTTAGTCTACGTGCCTCTCTCAATGTAAGCAACCAAATTTCACACCCATACAAAACAACAGGCAAAATTATAGTTCTGTAAATCTTAATCTTTGTGTTTTTGGATAGCAAACTGGAAGACAAAACATTCTGCACTGAATGGTAGCAAGCATTCCTTGACTTCAGTCTGCTCTTAGTTTCTTCCTGAATAGAATTTTAATTTGTTAAGGTTGTTCCCCAATATTTGATCTCTTCCACTCCTTCAAAGCAACTATTATCAATCTTTATACTGTGACTTTGTCCTGCATTCTGATCTCAAGACATTGACCATGTACTTAGTTTCATCAGCATTTACTTCTAGTCCAATCTCCCTAGTAGCAACCACTAAAGCTTCTGTGTTTTTATTTTGTATGCTGCCACCCAATATATTAACATCATCAGCATAAATCAAAACCATTTAATGTCAAGCCATCCTGGTTTACCTGAACCCTCCTAATGGCATACTGTAAAGCAAAATTGAAAAGCAATGGTGATAAAGCATCTCCTTGCTTCAAACCATTCTTAATAGGAAACATGTAAGACATATACTTGCCTACCCAGACTCCACTATAGGTTTCATTCAGACACATTTTTATTAGCCTTATCAGTTTCATGGGGATACCAAACTAAATGAGAATAGTATACAAGATCTCACTCCTAAATGAATCATAGGCTTTCTTGAAGTCTATAAATAGCTGATGCACTGCTTCATTGCATTCCCATTTCTTCTCAAGTATTTGACTAATGCACAATATATGATCAGTAGTTGACCTGTTGCGTCAAAATCCACATTGATGATCACCAATAATTTTCTGTGCATATAGAGTTAGCCTTGACAGCAGTAAGTTTGATAAAAATTTTGTATGTAGTTGATAAAAGGATATGCCTCCATGATTACTACATTCTGTTTAATTGCCCTTCTTACAGATAAACAGAGTGATTGACTCCTTCCAATCCTCAGGCAATTCCTCCTAATGCCAAATAGTAAGTTTAAGATCTCAGATTGAGTTGTCCTACCTGCTGCTTTAATAATTTCTGATGAGATTTGGCCAGTACCTGGTAATTTGTCTTTTTAGCTTTCCAATAGCCATCTCAAACTCAATGGCACTTGGCTCAGGCACTAGTGGCTCTGCTGTGTGTATTTCAGTCTGCCTAACATCAATAACCCCATGTATATTCAATAGCTGCGAGAAATGTTTCGTCCACCTATACTGTGTGAGTCTGTAACCAATCACCCTTCTCCTCCTTTACTATATTAGTTCTAGGCTGGTAACCCTTCTTAAAATCAGTGATACCCCTATACAAGTCTGATATTTTTTATTTTACTGTTAGTTTCAAATTAATCAATTTTAGCTTATTCCTCCTTCTTTTTCCTGAAATGTCTACAACTTCACATCTTACATTGTTTAGATTATCTACACTGCATTGATTTGGGTCCTGTACCCATTGCATTTTAGCCCGCTTCCTTTGATCTAAAAAACCTAAACATTCTTCATCAAAGCATGGTTTATGCTGCTTTAATTCATACTGACTTAGACTCTCTTCAGCTGTTTTGATATTCTCTAATGTTTTCCCAAGCCCCATTTATGCTTTCGCTATCATTTGAGTTCACCAAAGCTGCAAACCTGTTTGAGATCTTACCAATCATTATTTGGAATGAGACATGCAACTTAAAAGTGACCTGATTTTAAAATTATTATAACTTCTGTAGTCCAACTAATCCTAAAGAAATGGCTCCCATTCTTCCTGTGGCCTTATTGGCAATCCATGAGAATGCCATCACATCAACAGACAGGCTCTGTCCATCTCAGTCCAGTGTATTCCCTTCACATCAACAGACAGGCTCTGTCCATCTCAGTCCAGTGTATTCCCATCACATAAACAGACAGGCTCTGTCCATCTCAGTCCACTGTATTCCCATCACATAAACAGACAGGCTCTGTCCATCTCAGTCCAGTGTATTCCCATCACATCAACAGACAGGCTCTGTCCATCTCAGTCCAGTGTATTCCCATCACATCAACAGACAGGCTCTGTCCATCTCAGTCCACTGTATTCCCATCACATCAACAGACAGGCTCTGTCCATCTCAGTCCAGTGTATTCCCCAATCAGGGCTGTTGTACATTTTGAAGAAGAAGGAGTACCAACACGAAAAATATCACATAACATCATATCTTTATCCTCTGTTAATCTTTACTATCCAGGACTATAGGAGTTAAAATTTCTGGTACTATGGGGCCTGTGGGTGACACTGTAATTCTACAATATTACCTTTGTTGGCAAACTGTGGCACCTGTTTGTGCTCTTACAGCAATGAAATGCATGGCCTGTAAAGTTTCATGTAAAGGACGAAGGGAAATTATAGTGAAAATGTCATGCTGAGTCACGTTTCAAGTCTTCCAGGTTGTGATGCTGTGCAATGTGGTAGGTAACAACATGTCAGAGGAACCTGCTAACTCCATATTAACAGTGACGAAGAAAAAGGCAGAAAGTTATTCTGAAATAATGGTACCTGTCTACCAAAGTACATAGCACTGCATCCCACATGAATAGAATCAGTATTTTAACTTGGCAACATGTCTTATCTGTGCCAAAAACTTACTAGAAGTGTGTGTGTTTTTGGAATGCTTATTAGCAGATTTTCTTGACACTGGACCCTACTACTGCAGTTAGTTGTGATTTACTGGACATCACAAGTATGAACCCATGCATATTTAGGTGAATGAAATCACTCTCTTCTGTAGCTACACCTTCAACGTAGCTGAGTTTCTTCAGGCCAGAAGTATCACAAAGGTTCAGACCGATGAAAAGAACTTGGTAGTATGTAACACATATAAATCACATTTAAATCACAACAAAAAAGGATCAAATATCCTTCCAGTGACCTGACGCATGTACATTCATTCGGCCACTTGAAATGCGGATTCTTAAAAGATGGGCTATCCAATTTTAGAGGTATTCTTTTACTTGTCCAATTAAATCAAATGCTTCTAATTCTATTCTTGTATCCACAAGTTGTGTGTGGTCCAGTCTACAGTCAACATGACTTGCAGCTTTCAGGTGAGACATCCCCATTGTGTTGTATAGAAATATACAGATATAAACAATATACAGTCAAACACAACTCAATTAATGATTTTGTTAAGGTGTATTTCTTACATCGTTTCATTCAATGACATGTTTCGGCTCTAGTTATGCGAGATCTTCAAGTCGATTACTTTTCTTAGTAAGGTAAAATATACAATTAGCAATGTTGTTTTTTCATGCACCAGATCTTGTATAACATATAAACATTTTAACATTGATTCCACTGTATAGCAGTATTAAAATTAAGTTAGTGGAAGTTAATTATATATGAGGGGGTGCTGATAAGTCCTTAGCCCGACTTACTTCACGATGTTGGATGGAATCGATAGTGTCGTTGGAAAGAGGGGTCTGTTCATGTGCTGAATTGCAAGTCTTTTCTCGTTACAGAGGCTGAAAAGAAGCATGTAAGGCAATGCGTGCAATTTCAACAACATGGAGACGCAAGCTGTCACGAAGTTTTTTTTTTTTCATGGCAAGGCGCCGAAGGAAATCACACCATTCTGATAGAAACATTAGGGGAAAATGCACCATTGTATGCCACTGTCAAAAACTGGGTGGCCCAGTTTAAACGTGGTGATTTTTCCACCTGTGATGTGCCTCGTCCTGGTCAACCCAAAACAGTGACCACCCCGGAGATTATTGATCAAATTTACAAGCTAATCTTGGAAGACTGCTGGATTCCGGCTAAATCAATAGCTGAGCAACTGGGCATCTCATGTGAGCGGGTTGGGTCCATCATTCATGAAGATTTGGACATGTGCAAGCTCTCCACGAAGTGGGTCTCAAAATGCCTGAATGCAGATCAAAAATGTCAATGGTGCCAGATGTCTGAGCAACTTTTGGAATTTTTTTGGCACAATCCAAATGATTTGCTGTCGTGATTGGTGACCACGGACAAAACCTGGTTATATCACTATGACCCGGAGATAAAGCAAAATCAATGGAGTGGCGGCATAGCAGCTCACCCTGCCCCAAAAAATTCCGAGTAGAAAAATCTGCTGGAAAAGTTCTCGCCTCAATTTTTTGGGATCAAGATGGCATTCTCCTCATTGATTATCTTCCAAAGGGCCAAACTACCAACACGGAATATTACTCATCTCTGCTGGTGCAATTGAAGGACATTTTGAAGGAAAAACGCTGTGGGAAGGTCACCAAGGGGGCCTTGTTCTAGCATGATAATGCACTGGGCACTTGCAACCCAGAAGAAACTGGCCTACCTGGGCTTCCAATGTCTTGATCACCCACCCTATTCTCTGGATCTGGCCCCGTCAGACTACAACCTGTTCCCTGGACTAAAAAAACAACGGAAAGGTCCCCATTTTTCGTCCGATGTGGAGGTCATTGCTGCCGCGTAGACCTGGTTGGATGGACAATGTTCTGAATTTCTTCTGAGTGGCCTGCAAAAGTTAGACCAATGGGCTAAGAAGTGTATTGAGCTTTGTGGGGAGTATGTTGAATAAATCCTGAGTTTGGTCGCCATAGCTTGTTTCCTTCCTGGTCGGGCTAAGGACTTATCAGCACCCCTTTGTAGAATATTAAAATTACAGGGTATTATAATCATGGAATGTGGTGTGGGTAGTAAAAAATATTTTACATTACTAAGAAAAGTAATCAACCTGAAGATGGCTTATAACTAGAGCCGAAACGTCGTTGAACAAAACAATGGAAGACTTACTCCTTAATAAAATTATTGAGTTGTGTTTGACTATTTTTGTTTATATCTATAATGGCTTGCAGCTTGAAGGCAAAGGGTAGACACCACTTTATTTATTTGAAGGGGTTACATTCCTTTAAACCTTCAATGCTGGCCTTGGTGCACTGTATGTCCTGTGAATGCATTGAAGAGCACTATAAATTTAAAACCAGCCTCTCCTGGATAGTGGTCAGAATTTAAACCCCAGCATCAAGAGGTTAACAAAATCCTCAGTTTACACCTCTGTTTAATTTTCTTCTGGAGCAACTATCCCCACCTTGGTTACTCAGCTTGCTCCGCCTTTGTTTCATCCTCACCTCTTGCTATTTGGGAAGCTTATGTTAGCAATAATAGCCAACAGCATAATTAAGGCTAGTGAGCCACCTCCACCATGGTAAGGTGATAACCCACAGGAGGGGTTATCAGTGATGATGACATTACAGTGATTAAATAACTGGGTAGTTAAACTGTATGAGGTTAGGTACAAGGTTTATAAATTGAAATTTCAGACATAGGTTGATGCTGCTGCTGTTACTGAAAATAAATGGATCCATGCCTTAAAATGGAGAGAATAGTAATCATGTTACACTTACTGAGCTACCAAAGCATGTAATGATGTGTGTTTCGGCAAGATGTTCACAGATGGTGAATCATCATAAGCACATCATGGATGTTGTATCCCCATGTTGATTTCAGAGGTATTGGGGAAACTGTGGGCAAGCCATTGCTTATGAAGCACTCATCAGGTGAAGACTGTTGTTAAACTATATATGAACAAATTTATTATGAGCAACAAGTTATAAAATGTGACCCACAGACTACAGAATACTGTCTCAGGTGATAGTAACACAGGCTTCATGTAGCTCTTGAGCATTCAGTCTAACACTGGGCAATGCATGTAGTCCAGGGTCAGCATAAAGGCAATTTGCGACAGCATACGAACATAAGCCCATATTGGTCTGTGCATAAGACCAGATAATGTGGCATATGGAATGTTCCAGAATATTTATATTTGAAAGTAGGTCCAACTTATATACGGTGGCCTTGCTAAACACCCGAGTTTCTACTACTGTTCCTTAAGTTTCTCTATTCCCCGGAGGTGGCGAACTTTACCCCTGTCTTCTGGTGTATATGAAATCACATCTCGTTTAGTAGTGTTACACATCAAGGGAGAGACCGAATTGACAGTTATGCATATGCATATCACACGAGTGTTGTTCCCTTTCTAGATTTTTTATGAAATGGTTCAAAGTTTTTATTACATACACATTTCGAAATCCTAAATATGATGCTTCTATATAAGACTAATACATCCCACAATATTTTGTATTAATACATAAAATAACATACATCAATACAGACGGCCAAACACCATCACGAACAGATTTACACGGCTATCATCACAGACCATCGACCGGCATTGGTCACTCATTCCGGATGTCTAGGGAATATGTAATTCACATGTACCGCAATTTTATATTTTCTTCTAGTGTACTTGAAGAATTAGCAATGTATCTTAATATTATAATGGTAAATTATTTTATATAAACTACTTTCTCATTCAAGAAAATAGCTATGCTTGCCGATACTGTTTAAGAAGATAATATTTACATGTATGTAAAGTGCATTTCCTTGACGTCATTGAGAGTTACCAATGGAAATTCAAGTTGTCCAAACCAAAGCGTCCTGATTGGTGAAGGCTATTTAAAATCCATCCAGCCGTTCGAGGCGTACGTCGATTTAAAACGGTTTGGTTTGGTGTTGGCACGGAGGTAAGGAAATTGAGATCGAGAAAATTTAATATTTTGGAAGTTTTTCCCTAATGGCTTTACGAGAAGAAGAGAAGCATAATATTCCTGAGATCATATACGATGTGGGGACTAATGTAACTTACAGGAAAGGCAGATTCTTTGGCAAGGTAAGCTAGAGTGTTTCTGTCTCATCTTGGCTGCTATGTACCGATTTTATTTAGAGTGAAATTTCATATTTATAGTTATGAATTTACATACTTTGGATCAGACGTTTGAATTCAAATGCTTTTTACTACAGTATGTTTCACACTTTGCCTTTCAGGGAGGTTTTGCAAAATGTTACGAAATTACAGATACAAAGACAGGAAACGTCTATGCTGGTAAAATTGTCTCCAAACGACTCATGACCAAGCACAACCAGAAAGATAAATTGACACAGGAAATAGCAATTCACCGAAGCTTGACCCATAAAAATGTAGTAGGATTCCACGGTTTTTTCGAGGATAATCAAAATGTGTACATCGTCCTGGAACTTTGCAGGAGAAGGGTATGTACCTTAATTTTACTAGTACTTATTTTTCTTTACATGCATTTTTGTTTCATTAATTTTTATTGTTCTGAGAGAACTAAGTACATATTCACGTCACGTGAAAAAATGCAGGAAAAAATCACAACATAAAGATAGGTGATAAATTATCTGAATGTGTGTCAAAGTTAAAAAATTTAGGAACAATACTAATAAATAAAAAATACCTTCAAGAAGCAATTAGGAGCAGTCTGGACTTAGAGAATGCCCGTTACACTATACCAGAATCTTTTGTATTCTGGTTGGGTAGCCAAAAATATGAAGACTGAAATATATCAAAATGTAATTGTGCTATTTGTTATGCACGGGTGTTAAATTTGATCTCTCACATTCAAGGAATAACAGAGGCTAAGGGTGTTTGAGAATAGGGTACTGAGAAAAATATTTGGGCCTAAGGGACAAGGTAACAGGGTGCTGAGGACTACTGCATAATGTGGAGTTTTATGGTGTATGCTCTTCACCAAATATTGCATCATCAAATCAGAGGAATGAGATGGGAAGTGCACATGGCATGTATGGGGAGGGGAGAGGAGAGGTGCATACAGGGTTTTGGTGGAGAAACCTGATGGAAAGAGTACACTTGGAAGACTGAGATGTAGATGGATACTATTAAAATGGATTTTCATTAAGCAGTTTGGGGAGTATGGACTGGATTGATCAGGCTCAGGATTGGGACAGTTGGTGATCTCTTGTGACCACAGTACTGAACCTTTGGGTTGTCTAAAATGTGAGAAATTTCTTGACTAGCTGACAAACTATTAGCTTATGAAAAAAGACACTACTAGTGTTGTTCTACGTGGTTCCATCTTCCTGTTACATCCTCATTGATGATAAACAGTCTCATCCCTTCACAGCAGTTATAATTTAGAGCTATTTGCCAGGCACCCACACATCACCTGAAAATTACTGTGTATGTTAACTGTCACTACTAACTTCTGGCCTGTGCTACAAACAACCTAAACAATGCACCAAGGACCTGCCCAGTGCACATCAGTACCACCGCATGTGGCTCACTATCTGCTCTGTCCTTTCAATTTTTGCATCAACCGGACCTGTATACTGTACCCTATTTTCCCATGCAGAATAACTTGGACTATTTGATCCTGAAGTTGGAGGCACTATGATCCTTAAAAACCTCAGGAACTATTTACTTAGTGACACAACATAATATCTGAGAAGGCTTGAATATTCTACTTTAAATGTATTTCTTATAATAGTATTATGTATGTTGACTTTTTCTTAGGTTGGATGTTGTTTATTACAGTATATTTTAGGTCTGTTCTATATGATGCATATTGATTTGTTCCATATTCTGAAAACCAGAATCCATGGAATACATCTATGTTAAATACCCTGCAGTTGTAACAAATGCTGGTGTTTGCAAAGATCAGTAATGTTTTTGATATAATGAACAGCATTAGTAGTAACAATATATTTTGATACTGAATTGTACTCTTCACTTCCAGTCCATGATGGAGCTACACAAGCGCAGAAAAGCTTTGACAGAAACAGAGGTGAAGTATTATGTTCGCCAGATACTGCTGGGAGTTGTTTATCTGCACCAATATAGGATTATCCACCGGGACTTGAAACTGGGGAATTTATTTCTGAACGACAACTTGGAAGTTAAAATTGGAGATTTTGGGCTTGCTGCCAAGATTGAATTTGATGGAGAGAGGAAAAGGTTAGATACTCATGAAGATATCTTGATGTAGGTAATGCCAGAAAGACAGGCATGTGGACTTATGAGGGGTGAACAACACTTGTATGTTTCAATCAATCTATCAATCAATGAATAATATCATAATAATAATAGCAATTGGATGGCGCACTTGTGGATTGTAGCACTGTGCAGTTTGGTAGGTGGTTGCTAATGTTTGTGGGCAACATATTACTTCCACTTTCAATGCAGATATGTAGAGCCAAATATTTGAAGACCAATCTTCATTTCACCAGTGTGAAAACAGTTTCCTGTTTTACTTGCGTTAAATATAGTGTCTATAAGTTCTGTACACTGATGTGTCTTCAAAAGATACAAAACAGGGAAACATGGTCACCACAAATTATCCTCATAACTTGAAATGTCTTATTTGTACGGTAATAGACATGTCTGTTGTTAAAAGCAGTAAGGTCTAATCTTTTGTCACTCAGAAATTCATTGTGCTTTCAATATTCCTGTTTTTCAGGACGCTCTGTGGAACACCAAATTATATTGCTCCTGAAATCTTGACCAAGCAGGGGCATAGCTTTGAAGTGGACGTCTGGTCAATTGGCTGTATTTTGTATGTATCTTAGTGCTGATCATATTGCATGCATTTGATTATAGAATTTTGAGTTCATGTACATTCTATAGGCATAAGCCAAAGCTGCAGAATGTGGCACTGCACTTAATGCAAGCATAAACCAATAAACAGTTCATTGTTGGAGTTATTTGCCAACAATCACCATACAAGGATATGCAAGACAAAATAATTAGGCAAGATAAATACTGTATTATCTTCATAAAAGTTTACAATACTTAAGAATTTTCATTTAAGGGACTTTTTGTACAATGTCAAAGTCAGCTAAGAAATAATCCTTCATTGCTGGATTACATGCCTTTATATCATGGTTCAAGGTTTAAATGGCAAATGGAAATGGTTGACTGCCTTTATGCTTGCCTAGGACAGTTCAATGTGATATGTTATGAGTTTAGCATTTGGCTTATGGAGGTCATGTTTGTCTTGCATTTATGCAGGGGGTTCAAATATCATGTTACCCAGAATTAAACTATATATGAACGTAATTAATGTAGGTATATTTTTGTCCACTGTTGAACCATCTGAGCATCATATTGTAATTGCACAAACTTACTGCCTGAGGTACTGCATCACCACCCATTTGGTGACTGTATCAGTTTGTGTGATCTGACAGTAAATGCCTTTTTTCTCAATGACGGTGTCGTTACATTATTGAACTTTATTTTCCTTCACTGTCATATGAAAATGCGTAAGAACAGGTTCAGGGAAGATGTCTTGATATTCTTCTCTGGGGTCAACTAAAAGGAAAAGTACACATTTCAAATCCACAAATGCCTGAGGAAACGAAGGTCAACGTCAAAACTGAGATTGCTCAAATTAAGGGCGCAGTGCTATGCATGGGGTCGACAAACAACAAAAAGGGGTTGCAAGCTTTCACTGGTGTAGGAGGAGGTCATTTTGCACACTTGTTGCGATCATCAGAGATGATCGTGTAGAGTTCCTTTTACTGTAGAGTGTACAGACCGTGTGATTTGTGTATTATATTAATAAATGCATATGATATTCCATTTGTGTAATGTGACTTGACTCACCCTGTATTTTATAATTCCTTTTCCATTCTATGGTGTATCAGAGCAACAGTATTTTTGTCTTGTGTTTGCATTAAATTTTTATGAAATGTCAGGGATTTGTTCTCTTACATGTAAGGAATGATTCTAATACCAAAAAATGCTTTCACATGTGTAGATTTTATACAAGTAAATGTGCAAAAAAGGCATTCTGTATCTTAGAATTCAAATTAAGATCCAACTTCTCTTTCTAGTGTCCATCAGTACAATGTGAACTGATTGCCTTTCTTAGGTATACACTACTGATTGGAAGACCCCCATTTGAGACTAATTCACTGAAGGAAACATATTCTCGTATTAAGAAGTGTGAATACAAGATACCGCCAGCTACACAGATATCAAATTCTGCAATTAAGATTATTCGAGCGACACTCCAGCCAGATCCCAAGTGCAGGCCAAAGGTGGAGGAACTTCTGAACAGCGAGTTCTTAACATCAGGTATGTATTTGTGCAGTTATTTGACTATTTAAGGAAAATGTTAGTTGTATAAATGGACATAAGTGTGTTGTTTTGAGCTCTATGGATGTTTAGAACCTGAATACTTATAAATCATAAAATGCATGACACATTGCATATAATAATCTTAATGAAAGTAATGTCAAAAGATTTAAACCTTGCTGAACTACAGGCTAGCTATATGTACCTTTACTTCTGCTGTCATACTGGTGCTGGATCTACACAGCCTCATATCCAAGTACAGTGAAGTCTCAGTGTTCAGAATTTTGACCTTTTGTGATCACGCATTTTAATACAACTGTTTTAATATTTTGTGACTCTCCCCAACAATTCCTGACCACATGGCAGGCAAGTGAGCTTCTTCCATTCTTCTGCTATTGAGCAGATCACTCACAGCCCAGTTAAGCTCTGGCTCATTAAGTAAGTTTGATTGCTTTTGTGCTTGAGGGAATGAGACCCTCCTTCAATGATTTACATATTTTATTCATCCACAAACTGTTTGTGTTTTACTTTCATGTTTTTGGAGGTTGTTTTATATTTGTGTTGCTCATAGTTCCAAAGTTCTTGGAACCAAATAGGCATTTTGTAATGAAACTGGTTTCCAGTGTTCACAACTGTCTTATCAGGCATAGTTAATCACAACACTGATATTGTGCTGTACTGCTTATGGTAGAGTTGCTGGGGTATGACAGTCAATCTAGTGTCAATGTTAAGAATGTGTTCCAAAAGGGAGCGTACTACTCAGTAATTAAAATTTTTAACAATCTTCCTCACAATACCAAAGACTTAGCTAATGATATATTACCATTTCAGAATGCATTAAAGAGGTTTTTACTCATAAATTCCTTTTATAATAGTAAAGAATATTTTAATTATCAGAGATACTCCATTGAAAATTGAATTGACAATTGGTTTTAGGTGTATTCTTATTGTACTTTATTTATAGCTAAGATCCTTCCAACAGTGTATATTATGTTAGTATGTACGTGACAATGTCTATATCCACAGGATTGTATCCTAATTTGGATTTATAGAATGCAAATAAACTACATTACATTACAGCTAGACCTCCAACCCTTCAACATCATCATGGCATGAATGTTATGCACAGGGATAAATTTACCCCTTTTTGAAACCTGTGTATGAAATATAATTTGACTTGAAAACATCCAAATTACCTCCATGACATGTGTAACATGAACAGATTCTCCCACATACAATTACAATGAACATTTGTTAGCAGTCTGCTACTTAAACAGAACAAAAACACAAAGGATTGCATTTCTTGCAGGTTACATTCCATCCCAGCTGCCCGTGTCATGTTTGACAGTGGCTCCAAGGGCAGATAAACTGGAGAAGGCTGTGGGCAGGAAACCGCTTCTTGAAGTTAATATAATTTGTGAGTTTGACATTAATGGACACATTATGGAGAGCTTCGAATTTAAATCATTGTGACTTATTTTCAGTAGTCCTAGACTTTGAATGTTTTCTCGAAACATGTGGCATCTAGTCTTACAAAATGAATATAACAACACACTTCCAGTATTTGCTTTTTTCTCTGTTAGATGGTACATGTAGGTACTGTTTGTAGACACAGAATGTTCATGAACAATATCTTTGCTATGAAATATTGCTAAATGGTGTGAAGTAAAACAGCATCATAGTTGATGTGAATTTATGATATACAGTAGGATGGATATGAACAGTAGGGTCTGCAGTTTTGATATTTTAATTGTATCTACCTTCTGTCTGTTGCTTGTGATTTTTCACATTTCCTACTGAAGTATGACAAGGTTAATTAGTACACAGTTATACTTGTTGAAGTTTGGTACTAAAATAATACTAATAAAGGTTTGAATTTGATAACTCTGTTAAAGGATCAGTGTTTATATACTCTGTAAGTTGGTACATTAACAAGAAAAGTTATAACTTATGCTGAAATATGAAATTGAATTTATCTTGCACTCAAGAACATTATAATCGATATAAAAGAAACTGCCTGTCGAGAAATATTAGGTGTTTAAACAAAGTGTGTGGTTGTTTGATAACTGGATAGCATCATGGCTAAAGTTATTATTTAGTTACTGTCCATCAGCTTATTTATTTGTATTTATGAACCCAAATGTTTTGTACATGGGTCCTATTTCTGTCTTTAGGTGATACTCTAAGAAGGGATGTGCTTTGTAATGCAATGTTCTGGTTTTACAGGTGAAGATGGCGTTGGTAATTCAGGTCCGAGGAAAAAGACGGGATCCAGTCACCCCAACAGCAGTCCTGTTCCTACCAGCAGTGCTCAACCCAGTACCCCAGCAACAGATTCTCGACAACATCTGATAACCCTCAGGGATCAGCTAAACTCAGTGCTGAGGACAAACCCCAGCCGAGAAAATGGAGTGTTTGGAGGTAAGAGCAAATTGGGTATCTTAACAGACCGAATTGTGTGTATAGTGTATGTTTGTAGTGGGTCCATGTTAGTTTTCTCCAAATTAACTGACAAACTGATCTTAGATATCACTCTTTCTCTGTGCATGGTGATACATGAATATATGCATATAGGATACACATAAATGAAGAAGAGTTTTGCACAAGAAAGGTTCTTGGCATAATACAAGACAGAGAAAAGATATATTCTTTTCAAAAATTGAATTTTCTCTGCATGCAATGGGCAGTGTGATATCCAGCACATCATAAAGGTAAAACTCTCCTTATGCATGCCAGCAGGGTGTATTATGAGAGTAGAGGTATAGCTCAACACATTCATAATAGATCCAAGGGCATGAACCTGCTGTACCCATCGATAATAAGGCTGGGTGGGACCCAAGAAATGTTCTGGATGTTATGGAGAAGAGGAAAAATCAATAACTTGCCCCTGCCAGCAATACAAACCCTTCGCCATCCAGCCCATATCCTATGGACTATAGTGGGTATGCTGTCCCAGCTCCAATCCTGTGCATCATAAAATGATGACGATCTGTTACGATGACTGTATGTAATAAAGGTTAGAGTCTTGGTGTTTGTGGTAGAAGATGGGGAGAGCAGGCTGCTCTGAATCATCAGTACCTGTCCACCAAACTGCACTGTGTCTATCATGGGATGCTAAAGTCTGAGAGAACTCTATACCACATAAGCATCACATGTGGCATAGGACCCAGTCATGTTTGAAGAAGCAGTTCCTCTGAGATGTTGTGCCATGACGCAAAACGAGTATTGTCTGAACTATTGAAACACTGTAGTGTTCTGGATATGTCAAGACCTACATACCGGATGACAGTGTGTCACAACCCAGATAACTCGCAATTTTCAGCAGCACAGTTTTGAGAGTCTCAAATCACACAAGTCACCTTCGCCCTGCATGTGGTGGTCACCTGAAGTACTGATAATCTTTCCATTTCTCATGTCACCAAGGACAATCAATGATACTGCTCAAGGATGCCATATGCTACCCAGCCACTAGCAACATTGTAGTGAACGCAGTAATTAGATGACTGGAGTGAATACATCAAAGTATACTGGAGGGGTAATGAACAGATTGAAAGTAGGGCAGGGAGCCAGACCATGGGACATCACCCTATGGTCGTGGTATAGCCATTAGTCATGTATTGTATGTTTATTTCCTCTTCCTCTGCTGGTTTCATAAGCATGGTATCCATCACAAAAATGTTTGTGTTGTGTCTATTTGATAAATATCTGTTCGAAACTTGTGAATCTCCCTGAATTTCCTGTAATCCTGTGTTCCAGATGAGGCAACTGACCCAGCTGCTCAGCCTATTGTCTGGATCAGCAAGTG
>Ga0136643_10005680_pt1 | contig 17671 bp, 19 predicted proteins | sample TergutLab28metaG_FD_96883 | JGI IMG/M metagenome (GOLD analysis project Ga0136643, IMG submission 96883) | Labiotermes labralis P1 segment gut microbial communities from Petit-Saut dam, French Guiana - Lab288 P1 (version 3) (version 3) | ecosystem: Host-associated > Arthropoda: Insects >... | reverse complement strand
GCAGCATCTTTTACCGTGCGAGCCATAGGACCCGCCGTATCTAATGTATTTGATATAGGAATAATGCCACAACCAGACAAAAGCCCCGCCGTTGGCTTAATACCTACTATACCACTTGCCATAGATGGTGATATAATAGAACCACTAGTTTCAGTACCCACACTAACCGCACACAAATTAGCAGCAACGGCTACTGCTGAACCTGTGCTTGAACCTAATGCGTCGGCCTCTCGATTATATGGGTTTAACACTTGCCCACCGAGAGAGCTATAGCCATTCGACATGCCTCTCGACATGAAATTAGCAAACTCTGTCATATTAACCTTACCTAAAATAACAGCCCCTGCCTTACGTAAATTGACTACAATATCAGCGTCATAAGGTGCAAAATTATCAACAAGAGCAATGCTGCCTGCTGTTGTACGCATTTTGTCTAGCGTATTGATATTATCTTTTAGCATAATTGGAATTCCATGTAATGGCCCACGAGAAATACCTTTCGCTCGCTCTTCATCTCTAATGCGAGCAATTTCCAAAGCATCGGGATTAATTTCTAACACAGAATTTAATCCGCCTTCACAGCTATCAACATCGGCTATACGTTTTAAATACATTAGTGCCAATTCTTTGTAAGAAATTTCTTTTGCCAAAGCAGCTATTTGCATTTTTTCAATTGTAGCCTCTTCTAAAGTAAACATTTTCAAGCACTCCATTCTTCTCTTTGAGATTATTGTAATTTAATCTTGGATGTTTGTCAAGTTAGCATCGTTATTCCCTTAGAAATATTAAAACCTAAAACATCCGATTCACAAATCGCAAATCGGATGTTTTAGGTTTTTAAGTAATAAAATGAATAAAGCCGATGACCGGACTCGAACCGGTAACCTGCTGATTACAAGTCAGCTGCTCTGCCAATTGAGCCACATCGGCATACCTTTTGTTAAAAATATTAAATTACTTCAAACAAAATGACCCGTACGGGATTCGAACCCGTGTTACAGCCGTGAAAGGGCCGTGTCTTAACCACTTGACCAACGGGCCTTATAAAATCTCAAATTATATAGAAATTTTTAAGACTTGATTATTATATCAAATAATAAGGCCCGTGTCAATAGGTTTTTTAAAATTTATTTTTCAAGCTTTTCAACTCTTGCTAAATGTCTGCCACCTTCAAATTTTGCGTTTAAAAAGTTTTCAACAAGCATAATTGCAAGCCCTTGCCCTACAACTCTTTCTCCAATACATAAAACATTAGAATCGTTATGTTCTTTTGTCAGTTTTGCACTAAAAGTATCTGAACAACATGCCGCACGAATTCCTTTTATTTTATTCGCAGCGATACTCATTCCAATACCCGTTCCACAAACTAAAATTCCACTTTCACATTCGCCAGAAACAATAGATTTACAAACTTCTTGAGCAATATCAGGATAATCAACAGATTCGGTATTAAAGCACCCAAAATCCTTATACTTTATTCTATTTTCATCAAAATATTTAATTATTGTACTTTTAAGCGTAAACCCACCATGGTCGCACCCTATAGCAATCATAATTCACCTCTAAATATTGAATTTTCTAATTATCGCATTATCTATGCAATAATAAATATCGCAGTTTTGTTCAATTTGCCAAGATTCTAATGTTGAATTGTCTAATATTTCAAACCCAACGCTTTCGTACATTTTTTGAGCAGGAATTAAATCATCATTTGTAGATACAAAAATTTTTTTAGTACCTTTTTGAGCAATTCTATTTACTGCTTCTTGAAGCTGCAATTTTCCATATCCTTTACCTTTATACTTTGGAGTAATGCAATTGTGGCCAATTATCGCATATTCAGGTATATTTCGTGGGTCCCACACGATAAACCCAATAACTTCATCGTTTAGTGTTGTTATAAAGCCACAACTATCTGCAATATTTAAATTATCAAAGAAAAAACGATCCTCTTCGCACCATTTATCCCCATAAGCATTAATCCATTTGCTATCAAACGAATACGCATCCGTCAATAAATCAGATAATATCCCCTGCTTGTAATTACTTATCTTATTAAATTTTAATTCCATAAACCTATCTCCTAAATGCTTTTAAAGAAGCTTCTTTAATACTTTCTGCATTTAGTCCATAAAATTTTGCAAGTTCATCTTTTTTCCCCGAACGCCCAAAAACATCCATCACACCTGTTCTAATAACAGGAACTGGATGCTTTTCTGCTAAAACCTCACAAACTGCCGAACCAAGCCCACCCATAATATTATGGTCTTCACTTGTAATGATAAGTCCCGTTTTTTTAGCATATTCTAAAATAAGTTCTTGATCTATGGGCTTAATCGAAGGCATATCAATAACAGCCGCCGAAATATTTTCTTTTTCTAATAATTTTGCTGCTTCTAATGCTTCAAAAACCATATCTCCCATTGCAATTATAGTTAAATCTTTGCCATCTCTTAAAACATAACCCTTGCCAATTTCAAACTCGCTTTTTTCATAAATTACAGGAGAAACATTTCTGCCAAACCTCATATAAACAGGTCCATTATGTTTAAGAGCCTCCTCAACGCAAGCGATTGATTGCATATAGTCAGAAGGGCATAAAACCGCCATATTAGGCACAGCACGCATGAGAGCAATATCTTCTATACATTGGTGTGAAGCACCATCTTCGCCGATTAAAATACCTCCATGCGTTCCAACAACTTTAACATTAAGATTTGTGTACGCAATACTATTTCTAACCTGCTCAAAAGCACGCCCAGCAGCAAACATAGCAAAAGTTGTTGCAAAAACTGGGTTACCACAACTAGCCATTCCTGCCGCCATACCCATCATATTACTTTCAGAAATTCCTGATGAGAAGAATCTTTCAGGGAATTTATCTTTAAAAGCATCAGTTTTTGTTGTTTTTGAAAGGTCGGCATCAAGAACATAAAAATCATATTTTTCGCCTAAAGAGGCCAAAGCTGCACCGTATCCATCACGCGTTGCTAACTGCTTATTACTCATTAGATTTGCCCTCCTAAGCTTAAAAGTTTATCAATAATTTCTCTTTGTGCCTTTTCATAAAGTTCAGCATTAGGTGCTTGACCATGCCAACCAGCCTGATTTTCCATAAAAGAAACACCTTTACCTTTTGCAGTTTTTGCAATAATACAAGTTGGCATACCTTTTGTAGTTTTTGCCGTTTTAAAGGATTCTGAAATTTCGTCTATATTATGCCCATCAATCTCAACTGTATTAAATCCAAATGCTTTAAATTTATCTGCAATTGGGTAAATATTTATAACCGAAGCAATTTCGCCGTCTATCTGCAAATTATTATTGTCAACAATAACAACTAAATTATCAAGCTTGTAATGTGATGCTGCCAAAGCCGCCTCCCAAACTTGACCCTCTTGAAGCTCACCATCACCAAGAATCGTGTAAACTCTATAGTCTTTTTTCTCAGCTTTTCCGAAAAGTGCCATACCAACTGCTGCCGAAATCCCCTGCCCTAAAGAACCCGTAGACATATCAACGCCCCTAACCTTGTTCATATCAGGATGCCCTTGTAGATTGCTATCAATCGCTCTTAGATTTTCAAGTTCTTTAATATCAAAAAAGCCCCTTAATCCAAGTGCTGCATATAAAGCTGGAGCAGTATGCCCTTTAGATAGAACAAACCTATCACGATTTGGATCTTCTGGGTTTTCGACATTCATTTCATCGAAATAAAGAGCCGAAATAAGCTCCGCTATAGACAAAGACCCTCCAGGATGACCAGATTTTGCGTTAAAAATACCTTTTAGTGCGTGATGCCTAATTTTTTCTGCAATAATTTGCAGCTCTGCTGTTTTAGACAAAATAATTCCCTCCTAAGATTATTGGCAATGTTGCCTACTCCTTTGCTTCGTTTGTATCTTTTGTAGTTCTTTTCTTGTATACGTACAAAACACATAAAAGGGCCAAGAAAAACACACCTAAAATCATAAGTGCAAAAAAGTTTCTAATAGCTATGGCTATTGAAAAAATGCCAGTTAATAGCGATATACCGTAAAGAATAGCAACAGCTTGCTTTTGAGAGTAACCCCTATCTATAAGCCTGTGGTGAAGATGTCCACGGTCAGCCGTCATAATATGCTTGCCATTATAAGCCCTTCTAATCATGGCAAACAATGTATCTAAAATAGGGAGTGCCATAGATAAAACAGCAACAATAACAACAAGTATCGTATAAGATTTAAATACACCCAAAATCGAACTTACTGCAAGAACATAACCGAGAAATGTTGCCCCCGTGTCGCCCATAATAAGCTCTGCTGGGTTAAAGTTTCTTGGTAAAAACCCAAGGCAACTTCCCGCAAGCGTTGCAGCCAAAACAACTGCAAGCGGCGAACCTGTAATTATACAAAGTACCATCAAGCACAAAGCACATATGCTTGAAACGCCCGCAGCAAGCCCATCAACACCATCTATAAGGTTTACAGCATTTATAAGCCCAACAATCCAAATTATAGTGATTGGTGCAGAAAGAACGCTTAAATGTTCTCCCATAGGCCACATCGAAACATCTATCCTCGTACCCGTTAAAACAACAATTAAAGCCGCAAGTATTTGAACTGCAAGCCTTATTTTAGCACTTAACCCACCTTTTGAATTTCTCACGTCATCTAAGGCACCGAGTGCCGCAATTATAATTGCCCCTATTAAAAACCCTATAAATTGCCTATCTCTAAATTCTTGCTGAAAGGGCATTATAACAAATATTGTTACAATAAAGCCTGAAAATATAGCAAGGCCGCCCATTCTAGGAAGAGGCTTTGTGTGCAAACCTCTTTTTTTAGGATAATCAATAGCGCCAAGTTTTATAGATATTTTTTTTGCAAAAGGCGTTGTAAATAAGGCGATTCCAAATGCCGAAGCAAATGCCGCTATATATAAAAGCCAATTGTGTTGCTCCATAAAAATCTCTGAAGGAATCAAAGTGTTCACCCTTCCACAATATTAGTATAACATAAAAGTACCTATCAAAAGTCTCAAATTTGTCTCAATTTTTTTATTTAACATTTTTAGGCGACAAAGTCGCCAACTCGTCGAAATCCTGATTTCGACGAAAGGCAATAGGTGAAATCAAGCGGGGCTTTGCCTCGTGCAGATTGAACCATTGCCTACTTTGTTCCAAACAGCCTATCGCCAGCATCACCAAGGCCTGGAACAATATAACCATGGTCGTTTAATTTTTCATCATGAGCAGCAGTATAAATATCAACATCAGGATGCTGTTCAGTAAGATATTTAACACCTTCTGGGCATGACAAAAGGCAAAGGAATTTTATATGTTTAACGCCTTTGTCTTTAAGTAGTTGGATAGCAGCAACTGCTGTTCCACCAGTTGCAAGCATCGGGTCTATAACAAAAACTTCACGCTCGCAAATATCACTTGGAAATTTAGAAAAATATTCTACTGGTAAAAGCGTTTCAGGGTCTCTATAAAGCCCTATATGGGCAACCTTTGCTGTTGGCATAAGCCTTAAAATCCCATCAACCATGCCAATTCCTGCTCTAATTACAGGAGCAATGCTAAACTTTTTATCAGTTATCATATTTGCTTTTGTAGTTGTTACTGGTGTTTCGATTTCAACTTGGTGAAGAGGTATGTCTCTGGTTGCCTCATAGCATACAAGCATGGCAACTTCAGAAGCAAGCTCACGAAATTCTTTAGAACCAGTTTCAGTCTTTCTAAGCATAGCTATTTTATTTTGAACAAGCGGATGGTCTACAATCACAAATTTTCCCATCTAAATTTCCTCCAGTAGTTTTTTTATTATAATCTCCAGTAATTTATTAAGCTCATCCCTGCAACTTCTGTATATTTCAATGCTACCCATAAATGGGTCTGAAATATCTGATTTTTGCGAAAGAGCATATTCGTAAACAGTGTAAACTTTGTTGCTAAATTCGCCAAAGTACTGTAAAATATGATGTTTGTGCGAGTTTGTCATAGTCAGAATAACATCTGCACAAGCAATATCTTCTTGTGTTATCATTTTTGATTTATGTACCGACAAATCAATGCCAAGCTCATTAAGTGCTTTAATTGCATTCTCACTTGCAGAAGAGCTACCAAAAGCTGCCACTCCACAACTTTTAACCTCATAATTAATGCCCTTTTCCTTAGCTTTTTTGTTAAAAATATGCTCCGCCATAGGGCTTCTGCAAGTGTTGCCTGTGCAAACAAAAAGTATATTATTCAACATTAATCACCCTATATTCTGCGGCTTTTAAAAGCCTGTTCATAATTGCAAGAAAAACACCGTCTTCTGAGAAACCTTCAGCGTAAACCTTGCAAACACCATTATAATCAAATTGCCTTAATGTATTAAAGAGATTTTTTGCTATGCTCTCAGGATTTAACCTATCACCAACAGAAATTACGTTATCAAAGCCATCATAAACTGCCAAAGTTTGTGATGTTGCCATAATCCCTATATCTTCGCCACTTTTTATAGATTTTTTTATAGAATTTGCAACGCTTTTTGCCTCACCTAAAAATATGGTAACCTCAGCCTTTGGTGAATAGTGCTTATACTTCATTCCAGGAGCTTTGGGTTTAGAATCATCTATAATTTTTTCGGCGATTTTAACATTTCCGATTGTAGATTCAAGCATTTCTAAAGTGATAGAACCCGGCCTAAGTAAAACGGGTTCTTCATCCGAAACATCTATGATTGTAGATTCTAACCCAAATTCGGCTTGTCCACCATCTATAATCATATCAATTTTGCCGCTTAAATCTTCAAAAACATGATTTGCCGTTGTTGGGCTTGGCTTAGTGCTTGTATTTGCACTTGGTGCAGCAATTGGAACGCCCGCAAACCTAATTAAATCAAGTGCAATCGGACTTTTTGGTATTCTAACTGCAACAGTATCAAGCCCTGCCGTTACACTATCAGGCACAGCATTTTCAGTTTTTTTAAATATCAAAGTTAGTGGCCCAGGCCAATACTTTTCTATAAGTATTTTGGCGTAATTAGGTATTTCCTTGGCAATATTTTCGAGATAGCTCTTATCGGCTATATGCACAATAAGAGGATTATCCGAAGGGCGACCCTTTGCTAAAAAAATGCTATTAGTAGCCTCTCCTGATAATGCGTTTGCACCAAGTCCATAAACTGTTTCCGTATTAAACGCAACTAGCCCACCATTTCTTATAATTTCACCAGCCTCTTTAAAAATCTCATTATATTCTTGAGGAGAAACTGATGCAACGTTTTTTACTTTTGTAATCATTTATTTGCACAGCATTTCTTAAATTTAAGCCCACTTCCACAAGTACAAGGGTCGTTTCTACCAACTTTCTCACCTTTAACAATTGTTCCAGATTTTTTCTGTTCAGTAAACATTATCTTGCGTTCGTCTTCTGTAAAAATGTTGTTCCACTCTTCTAATTCATATAAATGCTTTGCTTTGTACTCAACCATTTTTTTGTAAAGTATTGTAAAATCTATATTAAATTCAACTTCTGTATCTTTTTCTAAATTTTCCACATCAACTTTAGGGTCTATTGCTTCGTTTATACCATCAATAAATCCACAAACTTGATGAGGTTCAAAGTCATATTTTTCGCCCAAAAATGCAACTGTACCTTTAATTACATTATTTTTTTCTCCAAGAATTTTTTCATAAACAGCTTGTTCTTTAGGCATATACTCATTCCAGAAAGTGTTTACTGCTCCTCCATTATTGTCATATGCCGATTTTAACCATTGTTCGTATAAAGTCATTTTTATATTACTCCTTTTGTATTTAATCGTATTATTATAACACAATATAAATTAGATTGCAAATTTAGTTTATATTCCATCAGTGCCAATTACTACAACAATATCAAATCTTTGATCCATCGTAGGATCAAAAACTATTCTCGAATTTTCAAAAAGCTCACTAATATCTTCTCCAAGACCTAAACTGTTCACAAAAATTCTAGTATTGTTTGCTCTAACGCCTGAAAAATCACCAATAGCAGTAACACTATAGCCATTTTCTTCTAATATGTTCCGTCCACGAGCTGCAAGCCCCGATTCATTTCCGCCATTTAAAACCTGTATTCTTTTATTGTGCGAAAGTGTTGTTTCCGAAAAAAAACCATCTCTAAAAATAAAATCAATAAGCTCTTTTGCAGGCACTTCGTTAAGGTCAAGATAAGACCTTCCGCCTGCAACTCTTGGCCTTGGTGTGGTTGGAATAGTGTAAGTATTTATATTATCGACAGAAAAACCATTTAAAAACCTTACATAACTAAGTGCTCTTGTAAGCGATAAATCTGTTTCAACATATCTAAATGCCGCAGTTGCTATAGTAGTAGCATTGTTTAAAACATTTTCTCGAGATAAAACTTGCGAAATAAGGGCTTTTATAAACTCTTGCTGAATTTCTACACGCCTTAAATCTGCCTGTTGGTATGTTCTAAATCTAACAAGCCCCTCGGCTGCTGCACCATCTAATAGTTGATAACCAGGATGTAAGTTTATAAGTAAATTCTGCGTTGGGTCGTGATAATACATTCTTTGTGGAACATCAAAATAAACACCACCAATAGCATCTACAATATAAATAAACGCATCTATGTCAACCTTTACATAAAAGTCAAGCTCTATGTCAAGCATTTCCTCAATCTGTAGCCTTAAAAAGTCCATACCTCTATTATTTCCTGCGTGGTGGTGAACTTCGTTAAGCTTCATGCTTCTATCAGCATTCATAACTCTTCCTTCCGAACGCAAAATATCAAATCTATCCTGTGGCATTATAACCCTTATATCTCTTGGTAGTGAAATTATGTCTAAAGATTTTGTTGCATGGTCAAACGAGCCTATCATTATTAAGTCTGTGCGGGTTCCATCATCAAGACCCGCTATTAGAAAATTATCACGCTCGCCATTATTTGCAGGTGCAATAAAATCAAGCACAGAGCCACCTATATTGCGAAATGAAAAACCACCATTTTCTGAATTTTCATTAGATCCAAATACACCATATCCAACAACAACCATCAAAAGTACCATAGAAAATACCAAAAGACTTACAACAAATGTTTTTAAAAATTTACGCACCATAAATATGTACCTCCAAAAATTTGGCCTTATAATCTACATTCTATCATACTTTTTCTATATTGTTAATAAAAATTAAATATATTCAAAAAATTGTAATAGTAGAGGTAATTTATGCCAAGAAAATATTTGAAAGGTAGAAAACCTATTAAAAAAAAGAAAAGCAAGGCTTTTAAAGTATACGCACTTATTTTTCTTTTGATTATTATAGTTACGGCAATTTATATTATATACAACCTAGATAGAAGAGCCATGCCTGTTGTTGTTGCAGCAACCGAGATACACGCAAATACAATTGTAAATGCTGCCATAAACGAATCTTTAAGAAACATTATAGAAAGAGAAAATTTAATAACTGAAGATTTTTATTATAGAACAATAAGTGGCGACAGAATTAGTGCCGTTGGCGTTAACACTGTTTTGGTAAACGAAATATGTAATGAAATTGCCTTTACCATATCAGAAAGCCTAAATAACATGGGCAGGCAGCGAGTTAATGTTCCACTTGGAGCAGTTTTTGGCATGAGCATTTTTGCAAATTCGGGCCCTAGGTTTCCTGTAAGCGTAACCCCTATGGGTGAAGCTGTTGTCGACTTCGAATCGTCTTTCCAAAACGCAGGAATAAACCAAGTTAATTTTCAGCTATGGCTTAACGTAGAAACAAGAGTTCAAATTGTAAACCCTATGCAAGAAACCTATATTATTATCGAAAGAAAAATTTCTATCGTTAATACTGTTATAAGTGGAGAAGTTCCACCGACGTATTTAAACTTTGATAGATAATTTATATAATCTCTCTAACTTTTTTGCAGCGTTAAACTTTTTATATAAAAACGCTTCGAACGATAAATCCTCATACCCGAAGCACATGGCTTCTATTGCAATTGCACCAGTATAGCCCGTTTTTGTAACATCACTCGTTTCCAATATTATCATGTAAATGCAGTGCCATCACGCGGTTACCAAGCATCTCTAAAAAATCTACTCCTGGATATATGGGATAGTGCTGGCCTGCATCACGGACAATTTGAGAACCATTACGATAAATATTTCTCTCTGCCAAAAAAATTTGCCCCACTCGACACTATTTTGCCTTTTTTTGGTAATGAAGCATTAATACACTGTTCTTATAACAAAACCTTCTATTAAAATATTCATGATTTCATCTTTGTTTTCAGGGTCAGTTTCTGAAAGATTTACAGATATTTTAAAAAGCTCTTCTAAGGCTCTTGCAATAATATTTACTTCAGCACGAAATTTTACACCAAAATCACTAAAACTAAGCCCATATCCACTTTCTTTAGAGTTTTTCTCCTCGATTATTTCTTGGGGAATTTTTCTATAAAGATAATCTATAGCACCAGACTCTACTTGTTTTAAAATCTCGCTCTCTTCTGCAAATTGTATGTACTTTAGAAAGACTTTTTTTATTAAAAGCCGCGGCTCTATATTAGAATTTTCTAAAGTAAACTTATCAAGTTCTTCCCATAGCTCTAGCTGTTTTTTTGCAATAATATCCATATACAGTTCTTCTTTATTTATGTAAAAATTATAAAAAGAACCTTTCGCAATAGAGGCAGATTTACAAAGCTCATCAACGCTAACTTTTTTAAGCCCATATTTTGCAAAAAGCTTTTCACCCTCTAATAAAAGTGTTTCTCTAATATTTTCTTTTTCCGAACTCGTGAATTTTGGCATAATTATTCCTCTTTTGTTTTTTTATGACTAACATGATTTTATCAGCCGTCAACAGTATTGTCAATAGATTTAGGTCTAAATAAGGAAACATTTATCACTACAGAGATTATTATTCCAATCATACTATCAATAACTCTGTCTAAACTAAATAAAATTGGGCTAAGCTCTTGCCCTCCATCTATCATGATTATAAGAAATACAATGGTTCCAAGCCCCGAAGCTTGCTTAATACCCGCTATTGTGCAAACATAGAAAAATATTATTGTTCCTAAAAATACAAAAAGTAAAAATATCCAAAAATTAGACGATGTAAGCCTCAAAGATATAAATGCTGCACCAAAAAGGCCCCCAACAATTGTTCCTAAAATTCTAAACTTAGCAGACTCTATAGATTTTTCAACACTATCGTGCATTGAAAATATTGTGCCTGTTAAAGCAAGCATAAGCCCATCACGATCTAAAAAATGATATGCAATGAGGCACAAAACAACACAAATTGCGGTTTTGATAATTCTATGCCCGGGTATAGGCATTTTTTTAATCATTTCTCGTACTTTCTTCATAACAATTCACCCCTATAATTAACAAAATACTGTATAATATTATATTAACTATTATACAGTATTTTGATTAGAAAGTAAAACTTATATTGGGGGTTTAGTTAAAAAGAGAATTCTTCTGTAATATCCTAACAACCAGTTATTTCTAGCATCTCATCACACAGCACTTCTGCATTATTATCATGAGTAATTAATATGATTATTTTATCTCTCTTTATCTGGCGTAAATACTCCATAAATTGCTCACTTGTTTGTCTATCTAAAGCCGAAGTAGGTTCATCAAAAATCATAACTGCAGGATTTTTCATCAGCACTTTTAGTATAGATATTTTTTGTTTTTCCCCGCCAGAAGTGCTTGTATTTTTGTCATTAATAGTTAAATCTAATGTGTTATTTGTTATAAAGTCGGTCATGTTGAGTGTTTTTATATGGGCATCAAGAATCTGTTGCTGATCCAAATTACTCTGTTTAGTATCATCTGCTCTTCCAAATGTTAAGTTATATCTTATTGTATCATTCATCAGTACAGGTTCTTGATCGCTTAACCCAAAGAGTGTTTTCCTTGTTTCTTGCATGTTAATGTTCCGAATATCAATATCATTGTAAGCTATACTACCCTTAAACTCATTTATATACATTCCTATAATAAGATTGATAAGAGTAGATTTGCCTGCTCCATTTTTTCCAGTAATGCCATAAATTTTACCTTTTTCAAAAATTGCATTAAAGTTATTTATAGTTTTTTTGTTACAGCTACTTTCATCGTTATCGCTTGAAATATAAGAAAAACTAACATTATGGAGTTCAATTCTCCAAATATCCTCTAAAATCTTATCTCCGCAACTCTCAATCTCTTGCGTAAAAATATCTTTAATCCGGTCTAGTGCTACCAACGTTTGTTGATAATTTGCACCAAGACCAAAGAAATATCGACCTGCACCAAGCATCATAGAGAAGTAGCTTATAAATATGGTAAACATACCTACAGTAAAGCTTCCAATAAGTATTTGGTAACCCCCAGCAACAAACAGTACAATTTGAGCAAGTGTTGATACAAAACCATCAAGCCCTGAATATAAGTAGCTAACTTTTTGCATGTGAATGGCTGAATTTCTATAGAGCACAAAGTCTTTGTCCATTCTCATATTCATCTCTTCATGTATCGAGTTAGTTTTTATAAATTTTATATATTTCAATTGTTCGAAAAGGCTTGAGAAGAATTTGTTTTGAAATTCTTTTATGGCAAGACTAGCTTTATATAGAGGGCCTTTAAATGCGAGGTATAGAATTACATAAAAAACCAAGAATCCTATTAGCATCAATGCCATAAAGAAATTCATATAAAGCAAAATGGCAAATGGAACAATAAGCATAATTGCATTTGTGGCAATGCTTTGTATAATTGTAATACAAAATGTGATTATTTCATTAGAATCTAAATTTAATCTATGGTTTAAATAAGCACTGTTGTTTTGATTTATATAGGAAAGAGAGAGGCTTTGTATATGTTTTATAGCATCACTATTTAAGTCATAACTCATTTTAGTTTTAATTTTTATGTACATAATTGATGTTATGTACCCCTTCAGAATTTTGACAATATTTAACCCTCCGAATATAGCAGCAAAACTAAGAACAACATTAATATCTCCTCCATAAATAAGGCTATCTAAAAAAGCTCCTATAATATATGGCGATAATATGCCTATAGCAGTAGATACAAGGGATAAAATCACAAAAATAGCTAGTTGAAACTTATATTGCTGTAGGTATTTTTTACAGAACCTAAAAATTTTCAATGTTATTCATCCATTCGTTTAAAAGAAATAATAGTTTTAAAACCTCCAAATTACCCGATAAACTTGCTTAAGTGGTAATTGTGGAGGTTTTATTTTCAAGGCTTCGATGTTTGTTTAGCATCTATCCAACTTTTAAAGACATTTCTTGCTTAACATACGCCAAATCGTGCATTATATCCGAATCTTCATAATTGGTTAATTTTGCTGCTCTCTCAAGAAACTCTAAGCCTTGGCTAGAATTACCTTGTTTGTGTAAAGCAAGCCCTAATCCTTTAATTGCATAAACATCATTCGGGTTGATTTGCAGGACTTTTCTATTAATTTGTTCACATTTGATGTAATTGCCACACATAAACTCAGCAAACCCGCTTAAAGATAGAGCTTCTTGGTTTTCTGGCTCTATAGCTAAAACTCGTTCTGTGAAAAGGGCAGCTGTTTGATAATTTTTCTGAGAAATACTTGTCCTCGCCAGCGCAATTAGTTGATCTACATCTGTACTTTCTTGCAAGCTCTCTTTTATATTCTTTAAGGCTAAGTTATAAGAACAGTACTTATTCTCTGAATAAATGTCACCATTCATAGTTAGGCGTGTATTAGGACATCCACCAAGGCAAATGCTTCCATAATTACAGATAGAGCAATTTCCTGTTAGCTTGTCCTTCGTCATATTTCTGCACCAAGTAAAGTTTTCTGGATTATTCCATATATCATTTAGAGATTTATCTCTAATATTTCCTTCTATAAATGATGTATCGCGTATAGATGTGCATCCTATAATATCACCGTTATGTAATATGCCAAAAACATGTACACCAGCATTACATCCTTGCCAAATACTTTTAAAATCTGATCTACTAGTGTTTTGCCTTATCTTTTGTTCTTTTTCACTGTAATATCCAATACAGTCTGCAGGATAAATATTAATTTGGCCTTCCATAGAAGTTTCATAGCAAAAATCAATTATGTCATTCATTTTTTCTGGAGCTACAACCCACTCAGGGTGATCTTTAAAATTGCCCATAGGGAAACCTATTTGTAGTTGCCATGATTTTATGCCGTTATCCGTTAATATTTTGCGCATCTCTGGGAGTTCGCCGATATTTTCGTTGGATATAGTAGTAACTGCTCCTGTTGCTATTCCAACCTCTTGCAAAGCTTTAAATGCTTTAAAGATACGCTCATAAGATCCTTCTTGTCTTATTTTATCATGAGTTTTTTCAGTGCCATCCAAACTGATAGCAATAGTAGAAACGCCACTGTTTTTTAGTTTCTCTGCCATTTGTGGCTCTAATAGCCAACCATTAGTAATAATATTTACAACAATAGAATGAGATACGAATCTTTCTATAATAATAGGCAAATCAACTCTGGTTAGAGGTTCTCCGCCTGAAATAGTTATCCATTTTAGGCCAAGTTCAGCTATTTGGTCAACTAACGAAAGAGCCTCATCTGTCGTCAATTCATCAGGTAAAGGCTCTTTACATGATGAACCACAATGAGCACACCTCATGTTACAACCCATTGTTACTTCCCATATTGCCGTCGATGGTTTTTGTTTCATATTATTTTCATCCCCCTAATTATTTTATAAAATAGAGAACCCATCTTCATAGGTATGTACTCCATATATGAAAATGGGTTCTCATGTTTAATGCAACTGTTGCTAAGCTAGTCATTAATCATCTAATCAAAGCAATAAAAAACTACCCTTTAAAATAGCTATCAATGCTTAAAATAAATTATTAGACTATTATTTACACCAGTCGTTAACTCCGTAATGTGGAGTTATTAAAATTGGATCTCTTTCTAAATCACCAGGATCTGGGTTAGCAATAAGATCTAGAGTTGGATTGTTTTCAATTTCGTTAAATTTTACAAAACCTTCAAGTAAGTTAATATTGATTTCTGGTTTCATGTAAATTTCCTCCTTTTAAAATTATGTTTAGTATTTTTTAGGAGTCTTTTCGGCCGAATAAGCTCTCTACCATATTATAATAACATATAGATACAATCATGTCAATACTGAATGTATTTTAAATGTCGTTAAAGCTTTTCAAGCCCTATGTATAATTAACTAGGTAATGAAACAAAAAACGATTGAAATGCTAGCATTCAATCGCTTTTTTATGCTTACCTTTGGTGCATCTATTGCTATAGCAAATAAATATTTCTCCAAGTGCACAAAGACTTTTCCATAAAGCATACGGTTTAGACGTGTTGAAAATATCAGCTACACTAAAGTTTGTACATTCCAGCTTGAATGAAACGAGGCAGACTTTACTCTAAGTAAATCTGCTTTATAGCTTAGCGATGTTCTTACTCAGTATTAATAATTTTGTGATTACTGGTCAATAGATAATTTCTAAAGCTTGTATCTGGAGTGTCAGTTTTGGTAGCATTTAATTCAACACAGTTCTAAAACTAACTGTTTATACCAATTAAGACCGTCTCGTATCAGGTCTTCGTTTAGAAATCTTCCTAAATGCGGTATATAAAACCTCATGCGTAGGTAAATCATGCCTGTTTCTCGATCGAAATATTCGCCTGTGTACCTAAATGGGTTGGTGTCGTTCTCGTCTTTAAATCGTTCTACACCAAACGCATCATAACGGTATTCTCTTATGATATTTCCGTTGTTGTCTAAGAGCTGTACAACATCACCACGTGCATTAAATAAATACCAGCCATGCTCTGTTGAACGGATTAGGTTTATCCCTCGAATGAAAACAGTAGTATTTCCATCTATAACGTCGGCAATCATATTCATTCCGTCCCAAATATGCCTTGTTTCTTCTCCATTCACGATTTTTGATATTCGTAGGCTATCAGGGCGGTAAGTATACTCTGCTAGCGTATCAGTAGCCTCATATCTTACAAGCCTGTTGAGTATATCATACGTAAATATTTTTGTGCAGCCTTCTACTTCGGCATCTGCTCCATCTCTTAGTAACACTATACCAAAACTTGGTGCGCTGTCTGCATCTGCTACCTCAATAACATTCGTTAGCTGCATCATCTTATTGCCGTTGCTGTCGTACTCATATATGTTCATTGTCCTAGTTTCTGTGCTTAATTCTATAGTTTCGTATTGCAATAAACGATTGTTTCGGCCATAAACATACGTCGTTATAGAAACCTCGCCATCAACTTCCGAAACCATTCGAGAACGATTACCAGCCTTATCAAACTCATACTCCGTTACGAAATGACCTCGTTCGCCAATCTCTTCTTCTCGAACTAATCGACGCAAATAATCATACTCATACATCGTTATTGTACCACAGTTTTCCAAGATTGTCGACATCTTGCCATCTAAATAATAACTATACTCAAATGACGACACTATCTCGCCATTTACTCGGTTCACAATCTCGGTTACTAGGTTCGCTCGGTTAAATCTATACGTAGTTTCTACTCCGTTTGCATACCACAGCCTCGACCTATTTCCATTTACATCATAGCTGTACTCTGCTTCTAATACACCATTTGCAAATACTCGTACCATTCTATCTAGTAAATCATACTCATATCTGCTGTATGCCGTTAATTCGCCATTTAATTACATCCTAATTTTTTCTAAAACAAGCAGGCAAAAGATTATTTTGCCGCCCATTTTATATATCAATATTCCTTATAAGCTAATAAAATTAAGGCACATGCACCCCCGTCAGTTAAATATTGATGTCCTGAATTATCACTATCTAACAGTCCATCAATTAATCCAACAATAGTAATTAATTCTTCTATATCTTGGTGCCAAATGAAATGATTGGTGTTGAGTTTTTCATTAAGCATAAAGACTTTCTTAGACTTTTCATACTGCACTTTTATTAACTCAAGAGAATCAATATCAACAACCTCTACATTATCCATGCAAGTTATGTCAATTTTTCCTAATTTATTTTCTACCAATTGAACAATATTTTCCCTGAAATATTGTAACCATTCTATTTCTTGAACATCTATTCTGATTGTAGGCCCATAAGAGCCTTGGTAGTAACTAATAATTGTTTTGCTGTTACTTATCATCTAAATTCACCTACCTTCTAAATGGAGGATAAATATTTTGCCACCCTGAATTCCAAGAAGTCCATGGATTGTAATCCCAATGCCCTATGCTATGAAATCTATCTGGAGCATGCCATCTCCATTCACCACCTTGTGGGTCAAACCATCGTGGAAAGACATCTGTCTTAGTGCCTTCGGGAAGTCGCCATTGCCACTGTTCATTCCAGCCAGGTGGAGTTGGGTAGCCCTCACTTCTCCAGCGATTAATTACACTGGCAGATGTATTCGTACTCCTAACCGCCCCCGCAGGCAACATCGCCTTCATATCATTTAAGAAGCCAAATATCTCTTCTTCTACTGTTAACCTTCTCAGCACATCATACGTATATCCCGTTATTGTACCACAGTTTTCCACGATTGTCGACATATTGCCATCTAAATAATAACTATACTCAAACGACGACACTATCTCGCCATTTACTCGGTTCACAATCTCGGTTACTAGGTTTGCTTG
>Ga0136643_10005679_pt1 | contig 17672 bp, 17 predicted proteins | sample TergutLab28metaG_FD_96883 | JGI IMG/M metagenome (GOLD analysis project Ga0136643, IMG submission 96883) | Labiotermes labralis P1 segment gut microbial communities from Petit-Saut dam, French Guiana - Lab288 P1 (version 3) (version 3) | ecosystem: Host-associated > Arthropoda: Insects >... | reverse complement strand
TATATACCATGTTTAAAATATTCAGTACCTATATTTGTTGAATAAATATATAAAATGCAACTTTAGAGGTTAGCGGTGCAGTACGACCACTATAGTTGACATTAGGCGTCAAAAGGTTAAAAACCACATGCAATTTCCACTGGAAAACATACACCAAGCATATCATCCATAAACTAGGTTCTGCATTCTTTGCCATGGGGACAGCCACACCACTCATAAAAATAAGAATCTTAAAAGTCGTTCATTTTGCTTACTTTGATTCCAAAATATCATACAAATTAACCCTAAATTTAACTCAAGACACTACAAAAATACTTTATACCCAAAAGTAAACCACTAGAACAATGGCAGCTGCTAACATGAAGCATTCTTCTTGGGAAATATTGACAAGTTTTAATATTCTCTCATTTGCCTACGAACATTTCCTCTCAAAATTATCACCTGCTATGGACATGGATAAATTCTGAGCCTACACCGATACAACACCACATAAACACAAAACAACAGATATGGCCATCTGCCGATTATTTAGTAGGTATTTAAAAGGAGTGTACTGGTTTGGAATGAGTTTATTCAACTGTCTTGCAACTTCCACTAAAGTTTTCGTCTTGACAAAAAGACATTTAAGCCAGCATTAGTTATCCATTATCTCATCCCTTCTTCTCTGTTCGGGAATTTACCTCGATAAAAACTTCTGCCATTATAAAACGTGTATGAAAGAATGGAGATGGTTCCGTGATTTACTTTTTGCTCCGACTGCACATGTATTGTTTACTACGTATTTACATCTGTGTTTGAAACATTACACACGCCATGTTCTAGATCCTTCACTTCGTCGTATGTGAATCAACGTAATGCACATAACTTGCATTTTGGAAAGAATCTTTCACGTCGTCGTAGGTCATACATGTCAGCCATTCCACTGCACGACAAAAAAAAATCCTAACACCATTTTTACTGTTTGCTACAAAACTTTCAAAAATTATGAAGATTCTAAGGGCCATCTTGCATCATGACTGATCTTACATTCTGCCATTAGGCAAGTAATGGTCGCACTTCTTAGGCAATATGAACTTTGAACTCAGACTTCGCTTTTAAATGTGTTATGAATATGTAAAACTGTAATCTTACCACTTGTAAATGCGATACAGGCAAATACAATCAACAATTCTATCTTAGGAATCATCCTAATCATACAAGCCTCCTACACCAAACTGCACAAACTGTTATCAACAATACGACAGGCAACTAAATCGCCATACACGCAATAGTGACTCGTGACCACAGATAACTACCAGCAGTTCCAGTAGTCAAACGCTCCCCCAAGCCTTTAATTTCAGCGACGTTTCCTAGTAAATCAATTGTAGACAGAATAAGAATATTATGGAATGGAGCCAAATCCTATAAAAATAATTTTATGAAATTTACTTCAACAAGTTTTCATATATGTTTGTTGTTTACTCTTAGAATCAAACTGGAGTTTGTTCGAGAAACTAACATGTGTAACCCGTGTTAGTAATCACGGATTAGAGACGACAGGAGTTCGTTCGAGAAACGAATACCTAATCTCTACGCTCATCTAAGATATTATGCAGCAGTGTGTGGAGGAAACACTGTGCATCAAGCGGTCTCAAGTACGTTTCTCTGTATTCGCACACCAGAACAGTACAGGTGTACAAACTGAATAGCGCATAATTTTGTCACGTTCGGAGATAAGGTGACAGTCCTTTTCCGTCTGTCCACAGCAGCAGCTGTAGTAGTAGTAGTAGTTGTAGTAGTAGTAGTAGGAATGCACATCACATTAAAGTTGACACAGAAGGACTCTTTGTAAAAAAGGAAATAAGGAGGAAGAAGCATGTTACAAATTGAAGCGACATACAAATCAGAGTTAATCAATAATACAAAATATCTGAACACAAAATATAAAAAAGGCCAATTTATAAATATTGTTTAAAATACGAAAACTGTGCACCAAATATGAAATCAACGTTTAAAATATCCGCAGAGTTGTAGAAAGAATTAATTCAAACGAATGAAAGAAGTAACAAAAGAAGGCACAAAACATACAAAAGCAAATTGTGAAGTGAGAGAGAAAACCAACAAGCTGCAACAGTTAGATGTTTATTTTCAACAATTTCTCAACATGTTTCGGGCATCATTATGCCCATCTTCAGAAGAACAAGACGTATGTTACTGCATGTGGTGTGCTGCGCTGGTTCTGCTGGATGTGGTTGGTAGCGGTTGTGGGGCACTGCCTTGTGGGGTGCGAGCACTGTGAAGGTTACTGTTCGACTGAGCAAGATTATGAGCGTCCGGAAAGAAGAAAAAAATGGTAAAATAAAACATGGAAAGTATATTAGAAGTAAAGACAGAAAACTGACTGCTCCTCATCTAATAACCCTAATTTAGTGAGACTCTATCAGAACTAACGTAATCTTATTCCTCAATCTTTGAGATTCATTTGCTTGTTTTTTTTCTCATTTATCGTTTATCATTTACTTAATAAGTATCATGTAATATGCTATTCTTTTATAAGAACTCGGGGAAACACTTTCCTTTTATCATTTACTCAATATGTATCATTCTATAACTATAATAATAATTTAATCAATTTAATTTTTATTCTGTAATTATTGAGTTATTTATTTTCTTCTACTACCTAATGTATGTAATTATCCTATTTTGTGGTTGAAGAGTTGCGTTTCGCTTCCAATGTCTGACTATGTGGTCCATCTGAATCATTATATATTTGTTAAGATGTGATGTAATAAACTGTTTCATATCCGGTAAGTGCTGTGTTTTTACACGGGCGCTATGATGTTATTATGGTTATACGGAATAAGTTAATGTTAATGTTACTGTTGGACCACTAATACTGTACTTGATCTAATACCTGTAACTATTGTACTCTTTATCATTGTTTTTACTTTTAAGACTTGCTTTGCAAATGTGACTATTTCCATATCCCTATGGATCTTGTAATCCAGTCTGGATCCTTTGAATGCAAATAAATGAAATGAAATGAAGAAGGTACGATCCTATGGCAACTGACGGGAGATCTGAAAGCAGACACTGACAGTGAAATAATAGCATCAGAAGTACAACAGACACAGCAAATGTAGACTGTGTAAACAGCGTCATGAACTAACAGACCAAATTATATCAGCTTGCCCATCAATGGCAAAAGAACCATTTATGCGGCAATACAATAGAGCGTGTATTCAACAACACTTCAGCACCTGTAAATAGGTAGGGTTAACATTAGAGGAACACTAATATGAGCATGCACCGACGTCATTAGAAACACGTCATGAAACTAATGTAAGCGTCGCGGATCGCCCGGGAGGGCTGCGGCCTTCATAGAAATAAATAAAAAAAATTGACTAAATATGCAAATAACCTTTTTCCTTAAGACACGTTTTAAGAAAAATTAAAGCAAATATTGGAATAAAAGTGTTCGTTATGACCCCCAACGAAAACCTTTGTTCATAATGAGTTTAGTTTTTCTCGAAATTTGTGGAAGGATTGCAGGTTTGTGGACTAAACAAGTGACAAGTGACAGAACCATACCTAACAATTAACCAGATATCACTATCTGCGATAATGACTAAGGAACATGTCTGATAGTAGACAATGTATTTTCAGGAGACAGAAACGTGATCAAGAAAGAAGCCGAAAAGATTTTGAAATAAAAAAGACCTTAGAAAAGAAATATAGCTTATGTGGGAAAACAAAAGTTATACCATAAACAATTAGGGCAACTTCAATTATTTCACATTCATTCAGAAAATATATGAAAAGCACGATGTCAAAGACCTAGAGAAAACAGCCCTACTGGGAACAGCGCACATAATCCAAAATGTACTGATATAAAGTACAAAACACTTGTCATTGGGGGGGGGGGGGGCAGATTACATGTACCCAGCGCCGGCGTGCCTCGGCAGTGAAGACGAAAGGAGTGGTTGGGGGAATCGTTACATAAATCTTGGAACAGTGGCCCGGAAGGAGGCCCGGAACCTGACTGCGTTACATATATTTTTGTCTTTTTCGGTAGCATCATTATTTATCGATTTTACAAATTAACCCTTTCAAAGCCCAAGTTGCTCTGCAACTGACAGCCAGTCTTTCATGTTCATTATAAAGGCTTTAGCTTGTTCGCCCTTGATGGGGGGACCCTTCAGGACCTCCTACCAGTGTTCATCGAATTTTGAAAGCATTGCAACTGAAACCATACCGCCTTCATCTTACACAAGTTCCAAGAAAAGATGATTTTGATGGTGGAGTATAATTCGCCGGAATGGATTTCATTTCGTTGTGAGGATGAAGCCAGCTTCCCCCGCAGCATTTTGTGGACAAATCCTGTTCAAATTCGACGGCCATTTTAACATGCGTAAATATTTCCTGGTGAGTTTCTACTTTGTGCAAAGTCATACAGGAGAAATACACTCGCTCATTAGGGCAGGAATTCGGAGCGGTGCCACGGTGGGTCCTGACGTTTTTAAGGTACTCTACCTGGAGAAGCACAATGAAATTTTATGTGACTATGTTTTAACTAAATTATAAAACGGCCCATTGCACGGTAGCACTGACAGGATCCGCGCCTCGAAGAATGGCCCTCTTGCTGCCGACATAATACGGCAGCAAGACAGCTTTCATTACTGCACACATGCTACCATGTATAGCAGGATTACATCCACAAAGTCCCTGCCAGTTTTTGTGGCAACCCTCACAAACTTTACGGCCCTCCTACCTCAGTTATGTAATTGCAGCTACTACGAAAGCAGACGCACATTGATCGTTCATCGCTCCGATTGCAGAAATACACTGCTTTAGGCGCATACGACTTCGCGCACTCTTACGACTTGTGACATCATCCTACGCTCGCTAACGCTACGTGCGTTTGAAGCTGGAGACTTAACGTTATCAGTTAAGTATTTCCGTATGTTAAACCAACTTTAACGCTTAATCATAATAATTTATAGAACATCACACTGTTAACACATATACAGCAGCAATGCAAAGTCAGCAATAATTCCCTGTGTGTACACAAATAATTTCCCTGTTGATGGTGGAAAACATGGCAAAACAAACTGGAAATAAAACTTTGAATAAACAAAGGAAGGTTTCAGATAGTTCTCTAGAACACTGAAAGGGAGTTGATTCAATTATCATAAATATAATGGAAACTTTATTAAGATCTGGTTACAAACATCCACTGCTTGCCTACTGTAAGATTCAGTTGGTCTCTAGCACTAAAAATATGCTGCTTTGTTAAAAAGATATGTATGTATTTTTGTTGTAACTGACAGGCAATAATCTATGAAGTTGGAAATTAATAATAAGGTAAATGTATCAAATTTCACCATGTCAAGAGAATTTGCACCTGCAGGCACCGCATCATTTTGCATGTAATTTTATAAATAAAAGCACAACAGGGCAGATGTGTTTAATGTGATTACTGCTGTGAAGAAGTACACACTTTGAAAGGACAGGCGTTTCTGAACTGTCATGATTTGGATCTCTTTTTCTCTCAACTATTTCTTTTTCATGGCTTGACAGCTTTAGTTGGTCTAGGCCTTCTCATCATTGAAATTTCAAGATCACGCTCAGACACTCTACACTCGGTATGACTCCTCTGGACAAGCAATAGGCCCATCACAGGGAACTATGTCAATACACAGCACTCACAAGAGACAAACATCCATGGCACCAGCAGGAGTAGAACCTCCAGTTGTAGCAAGCGAGCAGACATAGACCCACGCCTTAGATTGTGCGGCCACTGGGATCAGCTCCCACATTATTGACTCATACTATATATTACAGAAAAGTTATTCTGATACTGGGATCTAAACAATGGGCCACAGCACCATGATGGAATTTTTCAGTCTGTGAACTTTCAAGAGATGTATGCAAGAAAATGTGTGTACACAGTGAGATAGTAAAACCAACAAGGTACACTTTTCATAAATGTTTATTTACGATCCGAAGGGTTTTGCTTAACAGCCATCCTCAAGAATCATAATAATACTGTAGGAAGTATACAAGACCAATACATATTAAGAGAAAGTAAAAGAATATAAACATGAATACAAACAGTAGCGCCTGCATAATTAACATCTTGGAGCAGGACCCTTCATGAGCAGAAAACAGGTCCTCAGCTTATCAAGAAAGTCCCCGCATTGTGTGAAAACCAAAGGTTCACTACCGTATGCACAAGCGCCCACCATCTGTCCCAGCCTTGGCCAGATTAGTCCCGTCCATTCCCCCCATTCCACTTCTTGAATATCCATTTTAAAGTTATCCGTATCATCCTCCCTTCTATACCTAGGTCTTCCAAGTGGTTCTTTTCCTCAGGCTCCCACAAAAACTTTGCATGCACCTCTCCTGTCCCTCATTCGTGCCACAAGCCCTGTCCTCCTCGTAAAGCTCCTTGTTTTGTAGTCTTCTCCATTTGTCTGCAACCTTATCCCTCTTAGACCCAAATATCTTCCTCAGTATCCTATCTTGAACACCCTCAGCCTATGTTTCTCTTTCAATGTGAGAGACCAAGTTTCACACCCATAGAAAACAACAGGCAAAATAACAGCTGTATATCTTAATATTTATATTTTTGGATAGCAAACTGGAAGACTAAAGATTCTGTGCTGAATGATAGCAACCATTCCCTTACTTCAGTTTGGTCTTAATTTCTTCATGAAGAGAATTTTGATATGTTAGGGTTGTTCCCAGATATCTGAACTGTTCCATGCTTTCAAAGGATGTATTACCTATTTCATGCTGTTTTTTCCTGCACACTCATCCAAAGACATGATCATACACTTATTGTTCTCAGCATTTACTTCTGGTCCATTCTCCTTACTAGCAACTACTAAAGCTTATGCATTTCGTTATGGTATGTACCCTTCCACCCAATATATTAGGATCATCTATATAAACCAGAAAATGCTGTGTACCATTTAATTTCAAGTCCCCTTTGTTTGCCTGAACCCTCTTAATGGCATATTCTAAAGCAAATTTGAAAAGCAATAGCAATAAAGCATTGCCTTGTTTCAAACCGTTCTTAACAGACAACATGTCAAATGTTTGCATAACCAAACTCTGCTATAGGCTTCATTTCGACACACAAACAATAACACATATGAAGAGAAATATGTAATAATACATCTATAAAATTGTAACGCATGTATTAATCAGTTTTGATAACTGACCGAGGGTGACAATTGTCTGATGGATTGCATCATGAAATATCTTTAATTTATATGTACACGTATGATTAGATTATACATTGATGGGTACAGTACAATATATGCTAGTGCCTTAAAATATGGTTGTTACACTTAAAAATGTTGGATAAACACTTTAAGAAGTGTACTTTGTTGGTTTCACTATCTCATTACATAACTGTACCTGGTAGAAAAGCATTACAAAAATGTGTAAATAAATGACATATACTAATCAAAATGGAGAATAAAATTTGACTCTATTCATAAATGTTCCTCCAAAATTACCATACTTGCTCGAATTCATGATGAGGTTATTTCCTTAAATTTGGCACTTAAATATGTGAGGTCATATTAAATTCGTCTATAAAGCACCAAACTGGATCACTCAGAACCATACCATGTGGAGCCATACCAAGGCCTGCATTGCCAAATCAACATTCACTATTCTGGGGTGTTTTACACCATAAATGTTTCAGGACAACCTATCAGCCCCATCTTCAAAGGTCAAGAAATCCAAAAGAGAGAAGAGAGTATGACTGATGTTACATGGTAAATCTTTTTTTGGATAGGGACTTTGTCCATCGCCCAATTTTTAAAAGAAGTACAACGTTTTGGAAGTGGGTTCTGTTTACGTTTTCAGGCAAAGAAGCATCTAACTTGGTGTACCCCTTAGACTGAGATACTCTCAATTACTGTGCACCATAGAAACAATAACTTATGATATGCACCTGAAAAGAAATCTAGTCAGAAGGTAAATACAGGGAAACAGCTACTGAAAAATTAACTACAAGACTCAGAAATAAAAACTGGACCAATCCACAAATAAAAAATTACAAAAAGGAATTACCAGACCACAGACAGAACAAAAAACCAGAATACATATATTTAATTAATATTCATTACACCATTAATACCATCTGTGGAGAAAACCGTGAATCTGCATGAGTTTCAGTAAGTTAATAACCAAGAAATGTAGATTTCCATGTGGATCATAATGGCACGGCGGCACATCTCAACAGAAGTGACTGTGAAGGGTTCTAAGATGTGCTTGCTGTACATCCAATGCAGTAGATGAAAATGATGATGATATGTTGTAGAATGACAGTGGAGAGAGGATGGGGATGTTAGAAATGAGTGTGAGGACATTGACGGCACTGACTGTGAAGATGGAGACGTTGACCCTGATTGGTAAAGGTAGATGAAATCTGACATGCTATGTGTATTAAGTGTATGAAATTACTAGTAAAGTATTTTTATTAGCAGATGTGTTATTTTTGGAGGTCATCTTAGATTTGAACAAATACATTTTCCCTTGACAGATGTGTTTCATTCAGATGGTCATCTAGATTAGAGTTGTCTTGCATTCAGGTAAATATGACAAATGGGAGTCCTTTTCAGTTATGTGCCCAACACAATAAAAACATTATGTGACAGGCTTCTTGATTGTAATAATTGGCCACATGACCCCAACATTTTATAAATAGTAATTACACAAACACACAAAGTACATACACACAACCTATGTATGCTTTACTGGAGGAAGTGAACAATATAATTGGTACTATTCATTCAGACATCAACTTCTTTTGTGGAAATAATGAATTAGCAATTAATGCAGAGAATGTTTAAAATATTCCCACTGAATATTCAACATGACCTGTCTAATATATACATTTTTTTTTTAGATATTTTTGTTAATAATGTGAAACAAACAGGTTTTTCACTACTTTTATTGTTTAATTGCCCTTAATTTCCTTGATTACAAACATGTTGTACAAGCTTTGTATATGACTGCTGCCACACCTTTGAAAGGAGAAAGGATGTGACATGAGAAGATTCCTGTATCTGGAAGACCTCAAATCACATATCAACACTGCCCAGAAAGACATGCTGCCAGATAGAGCAGAAACTCTGTTTGTGAAGTATAATGAATTGTAACTATTTTATCTGCTTTGTCTGTGTTTCTAACATTCAGTGTTATGTTATTGTTTGCTCATTGTTTTTGAACCAAGCCTACAGAAATGGCAGAGTGCAGAACGGATACACAAACCTTGCACTCACTAGTGTCTCTTTAAAGTGCTCAAAGTCAGCGTATTACTGCAGCCACATGAAACATCACTAAAATGTATCAAGACCTCCATCATTATTACTAAGCACAAACTCACATTGTTTCAAAAGCAGTCTGCTTTCATCTTCAGTTGAAAACACTAATCCAAAAAGTAAATGACTAAACAAAAAACAATAAGTTATCATGAATCACATATGAGAAACAACAAATTTGGATCTCAGATTAGTCAATTATGGTCTAGATTTGTGTTTATATTTGAAGATGAATGCAGACTTCTTTTGAAATTTGAGGGTTGTGTGACCATGCATCTTCCTCATGAAATAATGTGAAACACCAACTTAATGCAACAAGGTAATTTTATTGATGTATTCTTAGCTCGACATGTTTCAGGCGCATACGCCCATCATCAGGAGCATTAGATGTTGAGTTGCAGCATATGTTTTTCTGCACTGTAAAGAATGAGATAATATGAAGTGTGTGTGCAGTGGCTGTACACCGGTGTTATATGGGTGTTTATCGATGTGGTTTATGGAGTATTGTACAGGTCTGTTTGTGTGGGGACTGGAGGTTTGTGCTCACCTGGTTGTGTGAGGGGTGTGTAGCGGAGGTTCGTGGTGGAGGTTTAAGGTGTTGGGGGTTGTGTGTGTTTGTGATCAAGTCTCTGTGTAGGATGTGGGTGTTTAGTGTGGTGGTTAGGTTAGATAGTGGCAATGGGTGTGTGGTGTGATTAGAACACTTTTCCATGCTATTTATAAATAAGTTTTTACATATCCTAGTTTGTGGATGAGTGGTGGTCTTGAGAGCCGCTGCGTGGGTCGTGTGTGTGGTGCGGATGGTGCCGTGCAACTGGTTTTGTCAAGTTGGGGGGTGGTGAGGGTCAGTATTTTGAAATGTGAGTTTTTGTGCTTAATGATCATGGAAAAAAATCATGGTACATATTAGTGATGTTTCACACGTTAAACCACTGTCAAAAGATTATATGATACTGCACCCACATTAAATAAGTTAATGTACATATGTCCTGTGAACAGACAGCCAAGATGTGGAAGAAAAACGATATTCTTCTAAAGAAAATTTATTGCTGCTCATGAAAGAAACTAAACATCTTAATGACATAGAACATCATAATTAAATATAATCCATGAATATTTAAAGTTAACACAAAAGAAACAATTCAAAAATTTCTGTCACATGAAACATGCTATTTTCTTGTATTATACACTCTAGTCTTAATCTTTTATACAGTGTACTATATTATCATAATGGTAGACATATTAACACTGAGTTGACATGTAAAATAATTATGACTGGCTTGTGCATGTTTCTTTGTTTAAACATTGAGTAAGTAAACCCAAATGCATACCCTTTTGGACACTCTGTTCACTCTTTTTACCCACTCATATAATACTGTGATGAAAGTACTATTAATTATTATAGGCCATGACTAATTGTTTATGACACAAAGGATGAGCATAATGACACTGCAAAAAGCAAAGCATAAGGTATGCACTGCAAAGATGAGTATTTTGAAGTGTTACAAAATAGTCACATCTATCATCCCGTCACTGCATGACTTCCACCATTTTTATACATGTGAACTTGTTCTACTAAATTAACAGTACATTTTTCTCCTTATTAAGCACTTCATAAAATCTTTGCACTTATATCACTGAAAGACTCAATTCTACAGTACATTTTCATATATGCGGTTTTTATCAACTCATTTCACCTGTAGTTTGTTGTTTTCAATTCACTTCTGTATTAGCTTTATTAGCTGAATTAAATCGTCAGTTCAGCTAAATGTTGTTGCCAAAGCCACATCAATATTCAATTTTACCTCAGACATCCCATTGTGTTAACATAATATTACAGTACTTCATGGCAGCCAACACAGCTATTTATTGGTATTGCTCACAGATCAAATTGCAAGGCATCATGTTTTGACAAACATTAAGTCATCTTCAGGCCATTTCATTACATACAATTAGATTAAAATTGCACATTCATCTATATGTACATAGACCGGGGCCTCAACCCACTGTTTATTCCATAATATACGTAAGTATAATTTCTTTATCTACTGGTTATCCATAATACATGTTGTTCATCAGTGTATTAATTTCTCAATCCATTGGTTATTCCATAATACATGTTGTATATCAGGATATTTATAATAACTAATGGATTCAGGTCTCAGTCTACATGCAGCTGTAATTTATTTTTTATGTTATGAAATGGCATAAAGATGACCAATCTTGGTCATAATGTGTTGCCATGTTATTTGATCTGTTAGTAATAACCAATAAATAGCTGTAAAGTAACGTTAGAGCAGGCCACAAAGGCCCACGGGGGAGTAGAGTTATAGCTCTACTCTTTCTTTAACCTCAGCGCTAGATGGGTATGGGTGGTCAACGCCACACACCGGCTGCTTTACCCCCAGGAAAGACCCAGTACCGATTGTATAGGAGGCTGGGTAGAACCCAGGACCGGTCTGGACGAGTGCGGAAAATTTCGCCCCTTCCAGGATTTGATCCCCGAACCGTCCAGCCTGTAGTGAGTCACTATACCAACTGCGCTATCCCGGCCCAATAAACAGCTGTGCTCATGGTAATAAAGTACTACTTTTTAACACATCAATATGAGTTTTAGTTTGTCTATAGTTTACAGGTAACACAATTTAATGGTTAGTAAAGTCTGTTGTTTTTCGTAGGCAGCACAAACTTAATACTGTAAACAACATTACTATATTACAATTAACACATGTGTAAACATTTGCTGATGAAGCAATAAATATGCAGTTAAAATGAGTGGAAATGGTATTTACAAATCACTTTACAAAATTAAATGGCATTGGTGAAGTACATGTACCTAAGTGTAACATTTGGTACTACTTGCAAAAGTTTTTATCTAAAAGTGGTGGAAAAAGCAACACAACATGTATGATTGAAGTTTAAATAACAATTCAATTAACTGAGAATTACCACAAACAAAACCAGTATAAAATACTCAGAACCCAAATCAGAATGTTTATCTGGTCATAACTAGAGTAATATTTACTGTACTACCAAAAGTACTAGTGATTTTTAGTGAGGTTCTAGAGCATCATGTTTGGATGTAAGCTCATCCCTGCTTGCCAGTTACTAACTCTTTCCATTAAACAATGCAAAATCTGGCAGTTTCTATCTTCATTTTTCATACCCTTCTCTGAAGCATGTTAGTCGACCATCAATTCAAAATGTACTGAACCTCGTCGCTCAGCACGATCATGACGAACATTGTGTGCCCATGCCTTACATTCAATGTTGATTAACACACCAGCTGAAATTAAAAAAAAAAAATTCAATACAAAAATTGCTCTCAATTAATATGCCTACATCAGAAAAAACAAAAAATAAATGTAACATGAAAGTTTTCAGTAACAAAAAATAGATAATTAAGTATACAAAAATAAACACAAAAATACAAAGCCAAGCAACAGTACCTTATTTTGTATTTCCAACTTTTTGGCATTCAGTATCTGACTATGAGAACAAATTCTCTTTAGTGACCCACTGACAGTATAATAAATAATGAAATAAACATTACAGATATGCTGGGTGATGGAGTGTGACATTCAGTACATGCCTGAAGATTGTAAACTACATCCAGTTTCAGTTTCTGTCAAACAATTTATGTCAAATTGTCCTTTAGTAAGTACTTATTTATGTTGTATCAACTATCAAAATTATTTAGTATTGACCAGCACATAAATTTGCAGAATAATTGAGAGAATTAACTGGACAGCCCCTAAAAAATATACCCCAATACACTCATAAATTTAATGAGTATCAAAGTCAGTTATATTTTAGGTTATATCTTTGTGTTTGAATATTTCACAAACTAAAATACAAAATCAAGTGGTCTGAACTTCATACAGCTAATTCCATAAGATTGTACATAGTTAGCCACTGTGTGCGATTAACAATACAGACTATAGAAAATAACTGTCTGTATCAGAGTTTATAACAAGAAAACATACTTATTGCATGAAGTGCATCTCGGTTAACTGGCCTAGCACTGTCCTGTCATGATTACTTTAAACTGTATTGCAAGAGTTTAGCTTTCGTTCAGAGTTCAAGTTGCTTTTGCATTATCCGCAGTTACTCATCGGGTTCTGTTCTTCTAGGATGTGATGCCACATTACTGGGTTTTTGGTCCCTGACATTTCAACAGTTGAAATGTGCAAGAAGTATCTTCTTGGACATTTTGACCCTTGAATATGGGACCAACACATCATCTCAACATGTCAGGAACCAATTACCCAGTGATATGGCATCACAGAGACATCCAATACACTGCTATGAAAGCCTAAAAACTTGCATTTTATCACTGGCACATACTGTAACAAAAAGTCTGATTTCAACAAATCAATATCAGTGTTACACATACTTCAAAGGAATAGTGCTTGGGAATGGACTACAAGAGAAACAAGAGAGAAGTGCTTCTGATAAGTGGAATTTATTATGTGACGAACGAAATGAAGAATGAGAGGAAGATATGAAACTAAAGCAACTGATATGCTCTTTTCCATTGGATGAGCAGAAGGAATTAGCACACCTTGATGAGACTGAAAGTGGTGTTGCTGACCTCACTGTATATTTAGAAGTGCCACTCTAGATGAAGTTCTGGAGAACTTTCAAGGAAATGGAAGAACAGTACCAAGACATATTGTAAAAACAGTGATAGTGATGACAATAGTAACACAGTTAATACAAATCAGAGTAGGTCAATACCTAGCCATAAGGAAGTTCTCCAGTGTGTGTCTCAATCAATTAGGTATGCCTCAGCTGACCAACCTCAATTGATAGGTGATTTTTTTGCCTTCACATTAGTATTGAGGTAGAATTATTGCAGCTAAGATGTTGAACAAAACAGTTGAAAATCAGTGAATATTTTTCGCTAACTACCATAAGTTGGTCACCTATATAAGTTGGGTGGCTATGAAAGGAAAAACAGGTGGCCAACATCCAGAGCTTTCACTGTAAATGGGTGCTGTATACAAGGTGGTTCAAATATGACCGGGACTGATGCAGCTTGTTTACACACAAATCAGTCCCAGTCATATTTGAACCACCTTGTAGTTGTACACATGGGTACAAATTCATCATATTCCATCACCATGTGTTGAACAGATTACTTCATGCTCTGCAACTGAATTCAGCCTTTTCTTTCCTCTTTTCTTTCACTTAATTTGCCATGATGGATTTCACTTAATTTTCTCCTGTTACTGTAACACCATGGTAATGTGTATTGCATATCAAAAATGGACAATTAGTATTTTATTAATTTTTTATTTATCTCATGATGCTTTCAATAACCCATATTATATAACTTCAAATGATGGAAGTAATATTTCTGCCATTTGATTGTGGTCAAGTCCTAACTGATGGTACAGTTAAGTCCTCATTAATGACAGAATTATGTTCCTGGATTGCAATGTAGAGCAAAACAATGCAGAATGGATTTTTTCCTGTAATAATCAAGTAATTAAATACATATTAAATAAAATACCTCAGATACCAAAGGTAATCCGAGTGATTATTCACTTAAATTTCCCAACACTAAACAGAAGCAATGTTGTTTGGGGAAGGTTAAATGGGGATTGCCTGTAATAGAAGCATTTGCCTGGACAATCTGAGAAAAATCACAAGAGATTTCAGTCAGCGTAGCAACTTTCAGGTTATGAGTGGTAAAGGTAACACTCACAAAATCAACACAGAAACATAAATAATACATTCTTGATAAAGAGCTATAGTACTGAAGAATCACATCCTAATAATAGCAATGATATCTGTAACACATTTACGTTTATGAATACCAAAAACTGCAACTGCAAATGGTATGACCATCTGGAAACATGTCCACAATGTTAACTCCTTTTATAACCCTGGATTGCATATGATTAATAAATACAGCATTAACAACACAAAGTGTGCATGCATGTGTTGGAAAGTAGTTTTTGTGAGCTACACATGGACTTCCTTGTTTGTTCTTGGAATTTACATGATGCATAATTGAGGAAAATAAAAATATAAAATACAATAATGGTATTTACATTGAGGAATACGAAATTTTGTAAGTAAGTATGTAAGTTATGATTATGCATATTAACTCTCTACAGAATATGGTGTGCACGTTAAAAACTGCAAAACATTTCATCTGGCATAAGTTTTGAGGTTATCTATGACCTGTAGATGTGTAGTAAATCTATGGTTGAAATCCAATCTATCTAATCAGAATCAGTTCACTGAAGTAAATTATGTGGAAAGTACTATGCAGGTGTCAGGAAGATATACCTCTGATTTAAAGGAAGTGAAACACAGTATTCCTCAAGGATCATTTCTTGGCCTAATTATGTTTTTATTACATGTAGAGGATCTTCCAATTAATATACAAGGGGCAAAGATGGTTCTGTTTGCTGATAATACAATTATCCAAATACGGGCAACAAATGAAGACATTCTAAATCAACAAATAAACAGAGTTATGCAGCAGCTACTAATCTGGTTTCATGTAAATGGGTTACTGATAAATACCAAAAAACTAGAGCAATGTCATTCCACACCTGGCAGAAGGAAGGTGATTTAAAACCTCAAATCATATTTAAAGGTATGGATATTAAGCACAAATATGATACAACATTTTTGAGTTCATATCTGACTGAAGATAGAGTGGGATATTCATGTAAAACACTGAAGCTCTCAATTGAATGTAAGTTATTATGTAATGCAATTCTTTCAAGGTAAAACAAGTGTAAATATCCTAAAAAGTATGTATTTTGCAAACTTCCATTCACATTTAAGGTATGCCATACTCTTTTGGGGAGGTGATGGGGAAAGTAAAAAAAAATTTTGAACTACAAAAAAAAGTTATGAGATTAATCAGCAATGTAGGAAGAGATACACCCTGCAGGGTATTGTTTAAAACATTAAATATATTCCCATTGCCATGTGTGTACATAATGGAGATTGTACACTACATAAAAATGAACATAGGCAAGTTAGAGCAGAACTCGTTACGCATAATTATAATACACATCATAGATCAGATCTTCAACCCCAGTTCTGTAGGAATTATATTCCTTAAAAAAAAAAAATAGTGTAAATACTATGGAGATAGAACTGCACAATAAGTTGCTGAATCATTTAAAAAATCTAGAAAACATACAACTTTTTAGAAAGAAATTAAATTTTTCCTATTGTGACAGACCTCCTGTTCCTAGACGAATATCTGTCGTATGAGTATTTATCTTGAAAAACCTTAAGTGTATACAATGAGAACTCTTATTACAGAATAGGAACCTATGTAAATCTATAGAACTGGCAGCATGTTAAAGCATTGTATAGAATATGCTGGTGACAAGAATGATTATTCATACGATAGTTGTACTTAAGAATTGTTGATCTGCACAGTTTTTGTCAAAAGGCCGAATAAAAGCTACTCTGCTCAAATCTAGTCTATTCTAATCTAAACTACAAAGGTAAGTCATTAAATAACAGGAATTTTATAATAACTTTTTTTACAAGAGTACTTACAGAAATTGTTTCCCCCTGCTTCGCAACACACTTGGTCCACCTGTCCACAAGCTTGCGGATGCCCTCTAGAAAAAAGCTTTTTGGCGTGGCCTTTAACCAATTTTGAATCACCTCCATTAGCTCGTCATCTGCAAACTTGTGGCCCCCCAAATGTTCTTTCATAGGTCCAAACAAGCGAAAGTCAGATGGCGCCAAGTCCGGACTGTATGGCGGATGTTTCAACACCTCAAATTTCAGATCACGTAATGTATCCACTGTATGCGCAGCCGTATGGGGACGGGCGTTGTCGTGAAGCAACAGTACTCTTTCTGAGAGAAGTCCCCGGCGTTTCGATCGTATCGCGGGCTTCAACTCGTTCACTAGCATGTCACTGTATCCAGCACTAGTCACAATTTGACCCTTTTCCTGAAAACGCACAAATATGGGGCCATTGACATCCCAAAAGATGGTCAGCGTGACTTTCCCAGCGGAAGCCTGGGTCTTGAATTTTTTGTTGGCCGGACGCGACGGGTGCTTCCACTGCATCGACTGTCTCTCACTGTCTGGTTCATAATGGTACACCCACGACTCGTCTCCTATCACAGTTCGATGGAGAAAAGCATCTACTTCACGAGCATGACGGTCCAAATGCTCCTGACAAATCGTCTGCCGTGCACGCTTGTGATCATCGGACAACTGCCTTGGGACCCATCTTTCCTATACCCGAGGTCATTATGGACAATATTGTACGCAGAGCCATGACTCAAGTTGAACGCTGCGGCAATTTCATCAACAGTGACTCGCCTGTAGTCACGGATTCGCTGCTCG
>Ga0136643_10005677_pt1 | contig 17674 bp, 7 predicted proteins | sample TergutLab28metaG_FD_96883 | JGI IMG/M metagenome (GOLD analysis project Ga0136643, IMG submission 96883) | Labiotermes labralis P1 segment gut microbial communities from Petit-Saut dam, French Guiana - Lab288 P1 (version 3) (version 3) | ecosystem: Host-associated > Arthropoda: Insects >... | reverse complement strand
TTAGAAAGGTAACAATGTTGAAAAAAAAATTTGAAGAAAAAATAAAAACACACATTTAATGTCCAAAACACCCCCCCCCCCCCAAAAAAAAAAAAATCGTGCCGTTTATGAGATAATATGAGCAGGCCAAGGACGACAATATAACACGGTGCAGAAGATATGCATGCCGGATAACTAAGACAAGAATACACACTCATAATGCTTAGTACTTATTATTGTTAACTGCAGCACCAAATACTTTGTGGCCTTTCAACGGTGCAAAGGAACACATTGTTGCATTTCCATAGCAAAAATGAACACTTTTATATTGTTGACAGCCACATATACGCCAAGAACAGTAAAAGGGATCGTCCTGTTGCGTTTCCGTGGCAACGACAACTAAGGGAAGGCGCCAAAATGTAACGTTCTGTGCACATTTTCTACCCTGAACTTCCTTCCTTCCTTCATTCATTCATTCTATGATGTACCATTTATCTATTTACTTATTTATTTAGGCCATTAATTGTTTTGTTTGAAGTTATTTCTTTATAGTTAGCTTCACGCAAGACACACACTCAGTAGGTCTACTGTCAGTGAACTGTCCACATCACGAAGATCCCACATGCGTACTTGAGTGCAGTCAGTCACTGTCACTTCATCTCTCTCGTGTCCACAGATGCTCCTCAGCACTGTCGTTTTCTTACTCCCTCAGTCTGTTATTTTTTGAATGTACGAAAGCAACACCAGATAAAATTAAGTTTACTGAGTTTAATACGTTCCATATTCCGTGCATTAGTTTGTGTGTCTCAAGAGCATACAAAATAAACTTAATTACACAATAAAAATACTTTCATGGAATTAAGTGCATTTGGTTCGTTCTTGATACGCATTATAAGCTTAATGAAAGTGGATTTTAATCTGTACGTTTCCTAACAGCAGTCCTAATTCAAGCAGTTTGAATTCTGTTTAAACTCGTTATTTCCACATCCGGGCTGCATATACAGCCTATTACAAACTCGTATTTTTCAATAACTTAAAACTACTAGGCAACTTCCATAAATAAAAAATACCGACATTCTGTAACATGCATAGGATATCCTAAATTATGCAGCTGCTGCTGATCCTTATTGTCACCCGAATACAAACTTTCTTTGATCCTTTTTTCCAACCATGAACAAAACGAAACTCAAAACCTCGCTACCACACAGTGCAGATTCAATTCCCACGTATTTATTCGCAATACTTAATTTTTTTTCCCGAACATGTAGTCCTTTTTAAGCGCACAGTCAATGTGTTGCGCGTTCAGTTCGTCGGATATACACACAAGGTTGTTCACATCGCCGCCACATTTATTTATAACTATTTACTTGCCAATAATATTTCATATAAACTTATTGTGCATGTATATTTGTTACTTATCGCCATCAAACTAACATCTAATGACATTTCTTGCATCGCCACCACTTCTTTATGATCTGTAAAAAATATTACCTTAAGAAAAGCTCAAATTTTTCCAACATTTATTACCTTACTTGGCCGGAAATAAAAATGAATGGCGCTAGTGTCGTTCCAGCCTCACGCAAAGTTCGGCGGACATGCACGCACGGGAGCGTACACACACACACACACAACTGACATCATGGTGATAACTTGTGCCTGCTTCTTGAGAGCGGCAGCCACTCTAAAATTCAGGTCTACTGTGTCCTTGTAGGTTACAGATGCCTGTAAATATCGCTTCTATTAACTCTATGACGGGTGAAGTCATTGCAAAGATCAACCGTTTAATGCTGCTTAGCCAGATAGCCGCTGTCTGGTGTGAGATGCATGCGAAACACGTAAAGATGATGCCTACAGTAACCAATCTTATTTAATTTGGAAGGTTCACGTCGTCTCCAACGGATACTGACATTTCTCGATTACGCAGAAACTTGCACAACAGCCATGCGCCGGACTTTCAGACTCAGACTATGAAGTCCTTCTGTCATCAGGACACAGGACAAACGTTAAAAAGCGTCAAGGAAATTTTATTCCCTATAGCCCAACATGTTACGACAACAAAACTGTACCTAAGTATTAAGACTGGCCTTTCTGTACAATACCGCGTCTTTCCACGTTTCTTTATCCTTTATTATATCTTAGACTACAAACAGGATACTAACTTTAATTGTCTACTCTTTGCATTGTACAGTACGGTCTCGTTTTGCGACGGTTCGTTTTACGACGATTCACTTTTACGACCCTTGTGCAGTCGGACCGAGCACTGCCGACTGGCGGTGCATCACGGTCGCAACTCAAAAGTCCCTTCTCTACTTAGTGCACTTCTCTTCTGGTGTGCATGTGTTTCTTCTTTTTCTATTTTAGTGCAGTTCTTTTAAGTTGATGGTGATTTTTCTACCCATGACGTCCATCAAAAAGACAGAAGAGAACAAAGAATCAAAACAGTTGACGTTACATTGTTTCTTGTTGTATTCTGAACAACGGCGTGGGCCTTCTTCAACTAAATAAAAAGTGATTTGATTGATATTTTTTAATTATCTGTGTAATTCTCTATAAACCTACTCGTAATTCATTAAATTAAAATTGTATGTCATAATGAAAAGAAATGTTGTAAATTATAAAATTATTTGACTAATTTGTTTGGCCCATGAACCTATCTCAATGTAAACCATTTAAATAGTTCTCGTTTTACGACAATTCGATTTACAACCAAATATTCAAGAATGTAATCCCCGTCGTACAACGAGACCCTACTATGTTTAGTTTGCTTCCGTTTTGAATGTGTACTCTGTACTTCTTATAGTGCAGTACATCTCGTTGCTTTATTTTTGTGTTCTCGTAAAACATAAGACACCTCACTGTAAACAACATGTACAGAATTCACACCGTAGGCGCATTTCATAATAATTTGCAACATCAATTAAGAAGCAGTGTTATCCTATTTTTCTGACACCCGCTAGTCACTGTTCCCTCTCGCATGAATTTCATCGCCACTTCTCTCAGAGTTGGTTGGGTTTTTATTTAAAGCTTTCGCATCATCCTCTCCTGTGAATTGTCTTGTTCAACAACACTCAAACTGCCTTTCCAGTGTCTAGCACAGGAGGGTTGGGAGAAGCAGGAGGGGGTCAAATCATGGGCGGAGGCACCGGAATTGAACTTAAACCGGTAACCAATGGGGATACAGCATCGATTGTCTGAGGAAGAAGGAGGGAAGCACATTCCAGCCAATAGAAACTGTTCGCAACGCAACAGGCCAAACCCTCAACCCAATGAAAATACCATTAATCTCTTTCAAAAAGCTGTAGAACGACATTTTCAACTAGGGGGAGTTAGGAGAAGTGTACAAAAAGGGGGGTTTCACCCCTCCTTCCTTGGTTTTTCTAGTCTACGGGGTCTCTTCAGTGTCTATTAGGGGATGTCTGGTCGCTCCTCCTGTGTTCATTGTAAAAGCCACTGTACGGCTGTCACACCAACACTGTTTAGTACTGCGACGTGTTTGAACAGTGGAGGTTGTTACTGCGGCCGTTGGGAGCCAACATCCCGAGTGGTGATCCGTGTGATTCGGTTGTACCAACATCTGGAATATTTGTAGAAAGAACGGGAACTTCAAGGTAAAAGATAAGTGTTTTTTTTCTGCACAATGTCTGTGGACGAACTGTAAAACTACTGATGCCCCTAACTGTGTTGTGCGAGACAGTAAAATGAAAGATCTCGCCGTGGTGTTACATGTCTGATCGTGTCAAACATGGCGGACAGCGCTGAAGCGATCTGATTCCCGCCTTTCCAGAGCTACAGTCGTCACGACGGCTTCCTCACGGGACTTCGCCCCAACCCACGTGACAACTACGGACACAGACTCGCAAGGAACAACTCGCTCGTCCTCATTATCCTCATCGCCTCCCTCGCCTGTCCACAGCAGCAGGGGCCTCCAGTCCCCTGTCCCAATGTTGGACTTCACGGCTAATGGGGCCTCCAACTGCGGTGGGGGTCCTGGTTCGATACCCCCTCCCGCACATCCGGTTGTGGCGTCTCCGTCAGTGTTATCTTTTCTTAATTTGAACGTGGACAGCAGCGGAAGGGGCGGAACGGGGGGTGGCGCCTTTATGTTAGGCAATCAACCTCTTGCTGCTCTTCACAGCATGGCGGAGATGAAATCTGCAGCTCTTTTCCACTCGCAACACGGATACGTCAACGCAACCTCCGCACCGACTCACACGCCTATCCACCTAGGGAGTCCAGGAAGTGGTAAGGGCAGTCCAAACTCTACCACCAGCTCAGCGGGACACACGTCAAATCCTCACGGTATTGACCACATCTTGAGTCGGCCGGCGCCCATCACCACGTCCTCCAGTTCTGCCGCTGCCGCCCCCACTGCCCCAGGACTACCACGCGGATTCAACGTTTCTGCCACGGCTGCAGGAATGGCGGCAGCAGGAATGGCAGCAGCTGCGGGAATGGCTGCAGCGTCTTATTTCCACCACCACCACCACAGCGCCGCGTCCAAGCACCACCACCCCCTAGCAGAGCTTACGTCTCGTTCGGCAATCTACTGGCCAGGGTTACAGGGTCTCGTCAGCAACCCCATTGCGTGGCGAGACAGACTCACCTCCAGTAAGTACCCTCACAAAATTCACTCTCCTTAAGGAGAGCTTACAAAATTATATGGAAGACGCTAATGTAGGAGCACTGCCTGTTGTTGATAACAAGAGGCAGTGCGTGCTGTTGGCAGCACTGTATCGCTGCCTTCTGTCGATGGAAGAGAAGCACTGCTGGCCGCTGACAGCAGCGTAGCTCCGCCAGATGTTGACAAAACAGCGTGACGACTGTCGTTAGTAACAACACAACACCGCATGTTATTGACAGCACAGTAGCACTGCCTGCTGTCTGATAGAAGAGAAGCACTGCCTGGTGTGGACAGCACAGTGCGGCTGCCTCGTGTAGTCTACCCCTGTGCATTCGGTGTAAAAATGAAAAGCGCAGGTATTGTGTTTCTTGCTGCATGAAATCACACATTAAAAATGTTATCGATGCAAAACCTAAAAGTAGGCCAATTAACTTTTTGGCGCCCAGTGGTACCACCTGCTATAACATTCAGGTCTCTGCGTTTTACCCACATGGCATATTATTCTCAAAATACGCAGCGATTATTTCCCTACACATTACTTGTAAATTTTGGTCTTTGTGATGCAGATGGTCTCCCTTCTCTATGAGGCTGGAACGTATTCTTTGTTGCTTAGATATAGATTAGGCTTTAAAATATGAAGTAATACTAATACTTTTAGTGTTGTTATCGTTGTTAAGTTACTAGCCTAAGACAGGCCTGTTCATCGCCAATAGTTACTTCTTTTCCCGTTCGTCCTTTTGTAAATTTCACGGTTAAATTACTGGGGTTGAGATAAAAACACTAGGATATATAAACCAGCAGTAAAGAAGCGGCAACAAAAGTTCTCGGGTTATCTTCTGGGAAAGTTACTTAAAATGAACCAGTCACATACAATCATGAAAACAAAATGTAAAGTCTATAATTTAATTAATTAAAATAGTGTTAAAATGCAAACCGCAAAATCCAAATAGCCTGGAGCCACATGCCTATTTCAAAACTACCGTATTTAGGCCTAACTTACTAACTTAACCACCCTATTTAACTGCTGTCTATTTTGCATTCGCCTGTGCCTACACTTGTAGACAAATCGCTGTAACGCACTGCGCATTACGGAGCAAAACCCTTGGCCTGTGTCGCTGTGGCAGTCACTAATACTTTCCACGCAGATCTGACCCTATGTCCTGAACACAGGCGCATAGCTGACATCTCGATTTGATTTATGCGATGCTCAGCGTGACATAAAAATTTCTTTCAAATACCTATCAATAAGGCAAGGCACTGGAATTTCCACGTGTTTTCATAATTTCTGAAAGAATTTTAAATATGTCCAATATTATTCATGGTATTGACAACAATGCAGCAGGCCTAATTCCACAATAATAAATACTTATAAAAAACATTTACGGAAGTGTTCATACTTCACAGAAAACATACTGAGTCTTTACTAAAATGATCAACTCTCTAGTGCTGCTTCGATTGGCGTATGTATCAAACGCACCAGTAAGCTGGGTGAGCAAAACACCCAGCTTTGTGTATTACACCGAACGGTACGCATGTTTACCACGCTAATTTAAAGCATTACAATTATTTTGTTTGGCATGTGTACTGTATTACATACAGTTGTGCAAAATGTCAAATTCTCTTAACCCTCTGCAGGAAGATTGCTGCTTGCAATTCACTCGGCACTCCGCAAGTCAGTTCAGGTGTGCGCTTTTTCGTCTGTTCAAATTCACTATACAAAGACTCACGTTTCTCAACAACTTAATATCTGCCTTATGGTTCTGTACGTTAGCTGTACGTTCAACACGTTGTCACAAAACAACAAAACAACTTGCTTGCGAATATTTATTTTTATTTTTAAGAGGTACGAGTCGGGGATTATCTAGAATTTTCCCCCGCAGCAAGCCACCCGCTGGCCGCCAAGTTCCTCGCTAAACTCCCCTAGCAGCAACCGTCTATGCTACATCAGTAACGCAACAAACGTTACGAATCCCACACTCACTCTACACCAACATTTTTTAAACTCTAACACATTTATGTTCTTATCCGAACCCCAAACAATCGAGGCACGTGTAACCGAATAACCATCAAAGTGCATACTATTATTATTATATTATTACGTGTTTTGCATGTTTAAAAGACTCATGCTGCTTTACACATTATTTCTTTCGAAACGTGTTTAGGCCTATTTATTTTAACATCCAAATACATTTTACACAGACATGCACTGATAACTGGGAGGACAATTTTCGTATTAGATTATGTATTCTTTATTTCGTCTTTCCAACGTGTATGAGATAACATAATTTAGAAAAAAAATAATACATTCCCATGTTAACATTTCAAATAAAAAATTTAATATTAGAATAATGCAGTTGATTTCAATATTACATCACACAAGAGTCTTTCTTGCGAATGTGCAAGTTTGTATGTCGTTTGTGTATGTGTACATATATAATAGGTTATGTTCTATACATTATCAAATAAATTATTACTTCTGTTAATCTGTTTAGGCCTACGCGAATAATTAAACCAATTTAAAAATGAATTTAACCCTTCTGTAATGGGTAGGTGTTATTGTATTTATGCCTAACAAATCTGAAGGCTTCAGAAATTGTTCTGTGATAAGAGAAAACAACTTTAAAGTAGTGTCTTTCTACACAAAACTCATTCTGCTATCCAGAAACAAACTACCAACTTAGGCAGACAATATTATGAAGGGTCTCAAATTGAAGCTTTTAAATCGCGCCTATATTTATTTAACGAAGCTCCCAGTAACTCAGAACTGTGTAGCACGAATGACAGGATTATTAAGAATAATCAAAGGAAACAGAACGAAGTGGTCGTGGCCTAATTGGAAGTTCCATCCCCACATTTGCCTAGAGGGGTTGAGGAAAACCCCTTAAGACCTCCATCAGGTAGCAGGCTTTTGGGCCGATATTTGAACCCGTAACCTCTCGCAAGAGGGGGAGGAATGGCAACCGCCCGTCCGTAACGGTTTGTCAGCTTACTGCATCGTGCTGCGAAAGATCAAGCAGTCGCTGTGCAGAAGAAATACTTCGGTAGTCGCAAAATAAGTGTCAACCTGTGAGACGTGTGACGGTTTGCTTTAATACATTCAGGAAAATGCCAGTACAGTGTTTCAAAATGCTGGTACTTACATACTTACTCCATGGTGCAGAGTCCTTCTTGAGAAGCTAACTGGTTTGCAGCTAGTCAAGAAATTCCCCGCATTTCACGGAAACCGAAAGTTCATTCCCGCACTCACAAGCGTCCGCGACCTATTTCTATCCTGGGCCAGCCCAATCCAGTCCACATACCCACATCCCACCTCCTGGAGATCCACCCATTTATGCCTAGGTCTCCCCAGTGGTTTCCTTCCCTCCGGTTTCCCCACCAAGACCCTATAGGCCCCCCTCTCCCCACCCATACGCACCACATGTCCAGCCCATCTCATTCTTCTCGATTTTATCACCCGAAAAATAATGGGTGAGAAGTACTGATCATTTAGCTCCTCGTTATGCAATCTCCTCCATTCCCCCGTTACCTCGTCCCTCATAGGTCCAAATATTCTCCTCAACACCATGTTCTCAAACACCCTCGGCTTCCTTTCCTCCCGCAAAAATGCTAATACAGTGTTTCAAAATAGGTCTTGGCCACTTCCAGTTACCTACTTTCCATGCTTTATCATTCCGTAATTTTTAATTTGGCTCCCTGCAGTATTTACGATTGTCAGATTTTTGTTAAAGAAATGAACAACGAACCCCAAACGAGAGTCCTCTGTCTTAACGTCCCCCCAGAACATAGAATCTCAGAATTAGGGCAGTTTTCTTCTGATTCCCTCTTCCAATGATTATTTTACCATTACACCACACCCATCATCAGTGTGCGACAGCCCTGACCAGGCAGCACATTAACACATTCAAGATCTTTAAGTTTTGAACTTCATTTTTGTGGCCCGGCGCTCGGCTGATTAAAGACTAAGACAGGAAATGATGTTAACCGTCTAAAGGGATGTGACACCGTCGTCCATCTTCCTAGACATTTACGAAGTCTTACGTTAGACAAGCACTATTCTCTGAAATGCCCATGCCTATCTAACCCTGACCCACACCTAAGAAAACAAACCTTTTCGACGCCTGTTTCCGTCGTTAAACGAGACGTGAATTTGACAACAGTTTCTTAGGTTGTTTATTCTGATTTGAGTCTAGAATACTAAGATCCAGAAACACTATTAGAAGTCAGTAAACATTCTGCGATGGAAATAAACCGACAGACGACACAGTCCTATACAAGTACACATTACGTTAATTTCTGATCGCCAAAATGTAGTATGAGGTCGTAACACTAAATTACTTAATATATCGTTTGAAAGTACGACAGACTTCTAAAATACGGTAAATAGGTCACGAATCAAAATTACAAATATGAATTAAGTTACGAGCAGATATAATTCAGTTCATAATTGTTTTTTCTTAGTCTTAAAACATTAAAGATATAAGTATCTTCTAATTAGGCCTAAACTCTAATTTTACTTGTCACTTTAGCCTATATGGGTGCGAAACTTGGTCTTTCGCCCTTAGCCTATAGTTAGAGGTTGTTTGAGAACAGCGAATTCATTTTTAAGCGCCTTCGCATAGTGGCGTAAATCGCCTATTAGCTTCGTCATTTCCGTCCGTCCGTCTGTCCACATGTATCTGCCCGACTCTCACTGCGAGGAATTTTCGTGAAATTTGATACCGGCATTTGTATGAAAATGTGTCGAGAAAATCCAATTTTGTTAAAATCGAACAAAACATCGGGAACTACACACGAAGACGTCAGGGCGTCTTACTGCTGCGGGCGAAATTAATTCGCCTAAAAAGCGAGTTTCTGTAACAATGAATACTTTCATATTGTTTACAGTGATATGTAGCTCAAAAAATACACACAGAAAGCATTGTTGCTTTCCCACTGAAACGACGTTTACGTGAATGGGCCGCAGCGTTACCTTCTACATACACTGCCAATCTTGTCGTATCTAACAGGTCCTTAATTTAACTTTATATATTTTAAGGTATGCTTGCTCTTTTAAACATTTTGAAAGAATGTTAACAAGACGCAGACCTAATAAACGTGTCTGGGTAACTCAATTCCTGGTTTTATTTGGTTGCTTTTAGAATATTCAAGTACCACGAATAAATATCCATGGCATGCGTTCACTCCATGACAGTCTACAGGCCTCATACTGTTAGTATCTGAACAATCTCCAGCCTAAGGACCTACGGTGTCCACATGAAGCGCAACAAAAGAAATGAGATTCCTTAATTTTCAATTAATTTTACTGAAATTTTCTCATTTTGACTCAAGTATCCCATACGAAATTCTGCGACCTCTCGTCACGATATATTATCTGATTATTTTATCTTTGATTTCGTGTTTTAGATTTCTGTTTATTGCCCACGTACTTCCTCTAATTACGTGCGGTACCTTACACACAGGCAGATTCATAAAGAATGTTACAACCCAAGCAGCCGAAGTGTGTAACTTGTTTTACAATTGAATTTGAAATGATTATTTTCCAGCGGATTGGATTAATTTTCCCTTAAAATCCATAAATTTTGTTGCTATTATTTATTTGCAAACTAAATTGCACACCAAAATTTTCTCCATTTTTTTTTTTACATGCATTAGGGTTTCCCTTTCCATTTTCACAGGGTTCTATGTGCGAATTGGCGACATTAACAGATTCTACAGTGCAACAGTGACTCATATCCACTGTAGTCTCTTTGCTTATCAATTGTTCAATTCATAAAGCTGTCCACCTAAGGTTACACGGTTCTAAATAACAGAAAATTTGTCAACGGGAACGTATGTTCATACAATTTCCATAATGCAAGCAAAGCTTCATTATTTCAATATTAGGTTTAGTTTATTTGAAGGGCAGCGATTTCGCTGGTATTGGATAAAGAGAGATTCCTATATGCACTGTAAATCAGTGATTCTGTATGACGCTGTATTAACTAGCGAAGACAACTTACAGCTTTGTAAATGGCAAATAAGTGAGGGTAGTAAAGTGTAATGTAGTGGTGCAAGAGAAACTGAAGGATGGTAAGAATGTTAACCATGTGTTAGTTTTATTACAAAACATTCCATTTCGGTTTTATGAGTCTTGCATTAATGTTGAGACCCTGGTTTACATAAATTCCAATGTTATAAAATTGGGTTCTTCTTCTAATGAGGTATTTACTTCCAAGCTTTGGCTATAAAGTCATCATAAACACAGGCAAACCTAACAAAACTAGAGCGTCTGAACATTATGAACGCCTGCTCTTTGATAAGAAACGGTTTTTGTATTAACTTAGCCAAATGTTTGTCCGTCTGTATGAAACAACTCAATTATCAATCGACGAATTTCATAGAATTTGGGGGTGGGTAGTTCTACACACATCTAGCAACTAATTCCAATTTTGGTTAAAATCGGTCACAAAAAAAAGGCATTTGACATGGAGATCTACTTGCATTTCTGCGCGCTTCTAGAGCCTAACTGGTTCAATATTTGTCGGAGCAAAAAGTCTTTGAAACAAAAGATACAGACAAAAAAAAAACCCGCATTTTATATCCAACATACATTTTCACGGAAGTCCGAGATTTTTCGAGATAGTTGAGTGAAGTCGAACAAAGTCAAAACAACTGCTACTCTATGCATACATTTCCCAATTACTTTAAAACGTACACACTACTCTAAAACTCACACTGAGGTTACATTTTACTGTTAGGGACTGTACCAGCAGCTCCTAGCCATAGCTACATTAGAATGAGGGGCAGTAAAACAGTTACGCGCCCCCACCCCATCCCATCCCGCCCCACACTACCCCACCCCTCATCACACACCCCATAACAACCTTCTTCCCCTTGATTAACCAGGAATCATTGGCAGTTCCTAATTAGGCTATAAGACTATATTGAAGAGACGTGAGCTAGAGTCAGGCTTATTGTATCTTTCGGTCGACGGGCAACACTCGATCGTTCTGCTGTGTACTTGTAAATACATGTGGATAAAGCACCACAGTTCTACGGCATACTTTATTTTATGTTAGAAGATTCCAATTTCAGCAACAATTAGGTTTTGAATTCCGCATTTAATTTTAACAATTCACCGTGTTTGACACCCAGGTGAGTGGGACAGAGTACTAGCAAAGTGGCTCCTTATTTATATTTTCTAAACCATATAATTATGGTCTGAAATGTTTGCTGAAATTATACGGGAAATATTCAGACTGTACCGGTCAAACTGCACCGTACATAAAATTAAAATCAATCGATGTAATAAATGTTATCAAATTCCTTATAACGTTACATATTCTTATTACACTCCATATTATTCATTGCAGATCTGAATTACATATGCGGCCACATTTCACCAACCATTAAATTTACCATAGCGACATACTGCTATATTGTATTTTCCAATCCAGTAACTCATAACTTTAGCTGACAAAACTTGTAAGCTCCGTGAGGATGGTGTAAGAACACCGAAACATGCCGGACTAATTTTAATATTAATTTTCTACTACTTCTATGTGCATTTGTTGGTTTACTAATAAACATTAATTAATCAAAATGCATGGTATGAACATAAAAATAATTCAGTACGTCCTTTAAAACTAAGATCCCGCTGTGCTGTTAAAATCTCAGTAATCTGGTATTTCTCTAATTTTGCACAAAACATTTCACTGCCACACTAGCAGCTTCCTTTTGGGGGGGGGGGGAGTGTTTCACAGTTCGTGATAACGCAATTGGCGGTACAATTACCTGAACACGTTATATTCTCAGCAGCCGACATACGTTTTTAAGGAACTCGATAAACGTGTTTACTTATTGTATTCTTGATTTTGGGTGATTCCGTGGTGTCTGAATTTTATGTACCGACGTTTCGGAACAATCTGTCCCATCTGTCTTGTTAACAGGACCTTATTTTTCACACGACCTATGAAGATGTAACAGACAGAGTGTTCCGAAACGTCGGCACATAAAATTCAGACTCAGGGGAATCACCCAAAAGAAAGAATACAACATTCAGAACAGAGCGAAAGTTTGAGATCAAGTTCAAGCAGCTTGCTTGCATTTTACTTCCGGGTTCTTTGCGGCTATTTTCTACGCCGATACAATGTACATTCGACCGATATCAATGGAGAAAGAGGACCACTTGTTATATGAATGTCGTAAAATCGCAGCCTCTGTCACCACGACTCTAGCACCCTCAGAACGTCCTACTAGGCGACTGCAATAAGACTGTACTCAAAATGGACCTCCAGCAAAGGGCTTGTAGAATGAAGGCTTGCAATACCTGCTTTGAACACTCAGAATCTTTTACAACAAGCGTGTCGTAAAACTCAGAACCTCGTGTAATGGACTGTTCTGAAATCAAGATCTCCTGCAACAAGACAGTCTTAAAACACAGTCTCCTAAAACATGAGGGTTGCAAAACAAAGACTTCATGAAAAATGACTAGTATAATCACTTGCAATAATATTAGAACAAGACAGGTACTATAACATAGTAATGAGGCGCGTTCGTGTAACCACTGTTGCAGTGAAAAAGCAATAAGTATTATATATTGTGATTGTGTGTTTGTAGCTTTAGTCATCCAGCATGGAATGCGCATGCGTCATGTTGTCAGCTGTGGCCTATCCGGCTGTACGATATTTTTCCGCATTATCTCATAAAAGGCACCATTAAAAAAAAGAGTTTTGGATCACAAAATATTTGTTTTGTTTTTCTCTACAAATTTGTCTGATATATCTCTCATTTTAAGAAAAACTGACCGAGAGGTGATCATGAATGTATATTGTTCTTTAAGTAAAGTACCCGTTGTTCTTGTACGATTTTAATGAAACTAGGGTTTTCTCCACAAATTTTCGAAGAATATTAAAGTAAGAAATTTCATGAAGATCCTTGCAGTGGGAGCCAAGTTGTTCCATGCGGACGGAAGGACGGACAGACAGACAGAAGGGCAGATATGAAGAAGCTGATAATCGCTTTTCGCAAATTTGGCGAAAGCCCTAAAAAATTACAGCCTACTACAGTGGGATTGGTGTAAAATCAATGCTTTCTCTCACAGGACTGTTGTAAACTCAAAGCCTACTATACCATGTGGGTTTACTCCTGTATAGGTATTTGTTATCGAAGTAACAAAGATTTAGGCAAGTAAAGTTCTGTCAGGGATGGAACATAACATAACATAATCCTTCAGTTTTCACAATTTTAGAAGTAGTTTATTTAATCACGGTTTTTTCGGCCATTTAAAAGGTAATGGAACAAAATTTAACGGTTACGAACGTAAAAGAGTTTCAATTTGTTATGCTGCTATGAGATCTGTCAGTCTGCATATTAACATTACGTACAATTTGATAATTTTACTTCAGGGTAATTTTAAAATAGCTTTTCGGTTTGATAGACTTTTAATTGGTAGACCGTCATTTTAATATTACACGTTTAATAGGGTTACTCTTTAAACTAATTGAAAATTTTAATTACAGAGTATTAATTCTGATGAATCATATCATTTAAATATTGGCAGTAAATACCATAATAACGAATATGGTATCCTCCATAGCCATTTTATCCCATTACTTTCCGACCAATTAAATGCATAGCTGTACGTTCCGTGGGCAGCGTTATCTGGTTGTGGTTGAAGCAAACGTTTCTAAATTTATTGGTCATTAGTTCCGGTCACAAATGAAAGCAATTCCTTTCCACGTACTTGCCATGTGATGCAATTCGTGTCTCCAAACACTCGCTTTAATTAAACTTGCGACACTGTTTAGACAATAGCAAGAGTTCACGAATGACCAATAGAATCCAGGTTTATTGAGTGGTCTCGATCAGCTCTGGGAACCACCCAACCTCCTACCCAATGTGTACAAGAGAAAGGCGGACGGAGCGGGAGACTAATCACCCTCAGCCATCTAATTCCACAGTTAAGTTGAGATGGAAGTTTGGGGTAAGTCTGTAGTCCCCCATATGTCTTAATGATGCGATGGTCAGGCATATGGGCAAAGTTAATTCACTTTCATTGGGTGGTCGTGCTCTTGCTTTAATCAAACAGCCATCTCACTAACAATCAACCCAGTAACTAATCCGTAAAGCAGAATACTTCTTGAGAAACTAAGAGCCACCGGTTAGCCTACAAATTTTTCTCCTTTTATCGAATGCGGTAGTTGCATTAGTGTTCACGAGACCTCGTTTCTGGTCCCTATTCTGAGCCATAAGAGTCCAATCCGCATCCTGCCATCATATTTCTTCATAACACAGCATAACACGTTTTAATATTACCCTCTATTCAAATAGTGTCCTTGGAATTGTTTTTAATTAGTGTGTAAGCAATAATGCGGTCTTTGCGTCAGGTTCAGGCCTGTCTGAGCCTACACCGCAGGTTATAAATTTATTGGCGCTGGACTACCAAAGCTGATAGTTTCTGAAAGCTTAGAGCATGGAAGAGTAGGTTAATTGGTTACTAACGAATTTGAAAGGATTTGGAAGGAAACGGTCATATCACAATCGACGTAATCTACCAGAATTTACTGGAGTCAACGAGGCAAACAACCGAGGACAGCGAGTGTGTTGGCCGAAATTCGAACCATGTACCTTCCCAATAAAAATCTGGACAGTTATTACCACGCCACTCTGCTCCACGGAACGTCTGATTATTGTACAATCAGCAAAAATGAACTCTTAGTCCTACGGACTTCTCCGCATCTGCTAAAAAGTGTGTGTGTGACCTCTCCTTCCATACGCCCGACCTGCAAACAAGAACTTTTCCAAAAAACGGCGAATTGACTCATATACCAATGTCGTACTAACAACAAGCATCATCAGCTTTTATTGCTTCGACATTTTCAATTTTTGGAAACACGACACTACCTCATTTCTCCATTTCCCACGAGACAGAAAAGTTTCTCTAGCAATCAACATGTCGCTACGTGTAACCAGGCAAAAAGTACCAGCCTCAGCACAACACCCCCCCCCACCTCCTTCTTGATAACGTTCACACATAAATTCCATTAAATAACCACAATTAACGCTCTGACACACGAGGCTCGTCAAAATATTATTCATTTTCAGCCTTACAGACTGGCAAGAATGCGGATTAAATTTCATAATATCCTTGTATGTGCGCATGAGGGTCACAGCAGCAAACCGAACAGTTGTGCTCTATTGCACTTGTAAGCCATGTTAGATTAAGCTTACGCGGAATTTACGGATGACATGTTTCTGAAAAGCAGTTCATTATAGAAAACCTGCAGGATAATAGCCTATAAATATGCATATGAATTTTTTGTTTAAAATCTACTTACTTTTTTCAAGTATGTCGAATAACGTAATATCAGTATTAAAAAATACAATAAAATCAACAGCTACTTTATGCAGTGTGTTACTGACATTTAACTGCACTCACTTTCATAAATTTAGCTCACTTCTGCAAATCTCTGTAGTCTATACAAAAACCTGTGATTTAGAATTGTGTTGTTTAGTTTTCCTAATTAACAATTATGGATACTAGATGGCACTGATTGCCGAAACCATCCAGTTGTTACGAGGCGGTCCAGAGTTACCTATGTTTCGGTCGCTATTGTCTAGATTTTTGCCGACAAATTTATTCCTAGTTACGAGGGTCTTCAGGTTTGTGACCGTCAGTCGAATCAGGAACTACAATTGTAATTAAACCTAGCAAGAGGCTTGTCTCGCCGTTCCTCGTGACGTCAAAATTCAAGCAATCAGACGACCAGTTTACATGCAGACACGGGAGGACGGCAGTATTTTCCTGTCTCTGGTATCATGAGGGATGCTGCAAACCGGATAAGAAATTTTCGTATTCCCCTTTGATACCTAACAACATAAATACCACAACAAACTCCATAAAAAAAATTATATCTAAACTGTATTCAATAGACTGTCTTAGGATGATCGTGGCAGAGCGTATAGCATGTATGGGGGCTGTGTGAAATCTCTGCATAATAATAGAGACAAATTATGAAGGAAAGATAAAACATGGAAAACCAGGTTTTGACGTGAGAATAATATTAAAAAACCCACAGACACTTGGACGAAACAAGGAATAATGAAGCGGACCGCACTTATCTGTGAGTATGGTCATGAAGTACGGTTTCCAGAAAAGTACGCCACCTACTTCATCTTCTAAGACACTATTAGCTTCCGAACGAGGAGTTTTGTTCGATGTTTTATGGTTAGTTCGTAAACTGGCAGGTGCTGGGATAACCTTCGTCCTCCGCTATTAAATATTAGGTCCTTTGGCCTGTGTGACAGGAATGTGGATTAGTGATAAAACTGTGGATTATCGAGGCTTACTGTTGCTCGGATATACATGAGTCTCTACATTAATTATTATTTCTCTCTTCTAGTTTCTTACTTTCAGGTGTGTGTAGTTGGTTGCCCGACTTATAGCCCACTTAGACAGACAAAGTTATAGTAATCAACATGGAGCTCTCATAGAAGACATGGATAACAATAAGAGGAAGGCAGTAAATGGAAACAAAACTGTAAACTACACCAAAGCAGCAACTAGTGAAGAAAGTGTAAACTACAGCAAAGCAGAAATGAAAGAAAACTGTGTACTACAGCAAATTGTACACCACAGCAAACTGTACATTACAGCAAACTGTACACTACAGCAAACTGAACACTGCAGCAAAATGTACACTGCAGCAAACTGTATACTGCAGCAAACTGCACAATACAGCAAACTGTACACTACAGCAAACTGTACACTATAGCAAACTGTACATTACAGCAAACTGTATATTACAGGAAACTGTACATTACAGGAAACTGTACACTACAGCAAACTGTACAGTACAGCAAACTGTACAGTACAGCAAACTGTACACTACAGCGAACTGTACATTACAGCAAACTGTACATTACAGCAAACTGTACACTACAGCAAACTGTACAATACAGCAAACTGTACACTACAGCGAACTGTACATTACAGCAAACTGTACATTGCAGCAAACTGTACACTGCAGCAAACTGCACAATACAGCAAACTGTACACTACAGCAAACTGTACACTACAGCAAACTGTACATT
>Ga0136643_10005676_pt1 | contig 17680 bp, 9 predicted proteins | sample TergutLab28metaG_FD_96883 | JGI IMG/M metagenome (GOLD analysis project Ga0136643, IMG submission 96883) | Labiotermes labralis P1 segment gut microbial communities from Petit-Saut dam, French Guiana - Lab288 P1 (version 3) (version 3) | ecosystem: Host-associated > Arthropoda: Insects >... | reverse complement strand
TCAAGCCTGCTTTAGCCTGCAGCCCGGACACTACTCCAGCCTAACTGCACCTTACCTCCAACATAGAGCAAACCAAGAACGACACGACCAATGTGGTAATCAACATCATAGTCGCGAACTCCTGGTGATGGGCATAGTAATGCTCGAAACATGTTCAGCCTATAAGAAGTAGAATAAAATATCAAGTGGCATCTAGTTGGTTTTTCATTCTTCAGTTATCACAATGATGCATGGTCAAATAAACATCAGATGCGAAGTACGAATGTTGTGTATTTTTATACCGAGTTTTGAAGACAAAAAGTTGCAGGTTTTAAGGTGTATAGTACTCATTAAATGAGCAACAATGTCCCAATCAACACATCGCTCACCGAACGCAATACCGGCACATCTAAAAAATTGTCATGTGGAGTTAATACTACGATTGAGCTGAAAAAATATAAGCAGTATATTCGACATTACCGGCACACTACTTAGTCAAAACACACGTCGCTAGATGCTATTAGTGTCGGATATCGTCATATTTTTGAGCTGAATCGTAGTATCAACTCAAAATGGGCAATTTTTAGATTGTGCTACTATTGCATTCAGTGAGCGATATGTCCAAAGACCAGTTCACCCGGTGAGATATGGATCATCTTCGTGTTGTCTCTACAGCAGATAGTCTACGTGGTTCCCACGCATTTTAACACAACTTTCAGCTCTTCTTCTCATAAGAAGTGCTTAATCTTTCCAAAATTCCTGGTTTTAGTCGAATCTCCCAACAGGTCTTCTCTATTCGTTGCTGTAATACTTCTAAGTCATTGGTCGGGTCTAACTACACCAAAGTCTTTAGGTGTCCGCGCAACTGTCAGACAGCACTTGAACCGGACTTCTGGGAGACAGTGGATAGGATGTGGAGGCCCATTCGTCATGGCCTGCACGATCTCCTGACTTTCATCTTCTGGATTTTGGCTGTGGGGGCTCCTAAAACCTGTGATCAATTCAGACACGATTAATGATTTAGAGGCGGTTGAGTAGAGAATAACTGTCGAAAGATCCGAGTAAAACCAGGAATGTTTGGAAGAGTACGCACTTCTTATGAGAATAAGAGCTGACAGTTATGTTAACATGCGTAGAAACCACATAGAGTACCTGCTGTAGAGATAAAAAGAAAGAAAGTTCACCTTTGTACGGGCACTGAGGCTCTGTACAGGCCGTCTGGCCCATAGGGGCAGTAGAGGTATAGCTCTACTCTTTCTTGACCAGGGCACTAGAAGGGGGTGAGGGGTCAGCGTCATGCCTCGGCCGCTCTTTACCCCCAGGAAAGACCCGGTACCCATTTACAGAAGGCTGGCTGGGCCCCAGGGCCGGTCTGGACAGGTGCGGAAAATCTCGCCCCCCACCGGGATTCGATCCCCGGACCGTCCAGCCCGTAGCCAGTCGCAATACTGACTGAGCTACCCGGCCCACAGAGATAAAAAAAGGGTCATCAGTATTACAACAGGCATTGCTCTTGGGACATATATTGAGTTCTACTTTCTTGCTCACGCGAGTACAAGACTATACACATTTAAAGTCTGAACCCCTCTTTTTCAACAGCGGTATATGTTACTGTAAAAGCCCGAAGATTGGTAAAATCTAGGTTTTACCAGTAAATCCTAGCACTTACCATAGTGAGGTGGTAAAAGTACGAAAAATGCTTGGAAACGCTTCCATTTCGGGCTTTTACCAAAACCATGTCGGTAAATGCTGGCATTTGCAGACACGTATTGGTAAATTCCGTTGTGTTTGGCTGTGATTATGCTTTGTAAGCATATAGAATATAATGGCACAAAAACAAACTGATTCTAGATCGTAGCCGCTCGCACCCGTCTATACTTGCACGAAGTTTGGCTACAACTGAGCGGGTAGGTGCGCCAGTCACAGATAGTCACGAGCATGTTGGGACCTGCAGACTACAGGCTCGGACAGACTCATCGCTCATTTCGGACTTCTACCACCTCACTATGGTAAGTGCTATGATTTACTGGTAAAACCTAGGTTTTGCCAATCTTCGGGCTTCTACAGTAACATATAAACTTATTTTCTGTTGTGAAGGTCTAATGTTTCGCTAGGTACTGTGTATGTGACAGCTGTAGCCCATATAAAATGTTGTTCATGCTTTGTTACGAAATCCACTCTGTATGAGCAATTAAAATCAAGAACTGTATTCAAATCATTTCCTTAGTAGAATACAAAGTAATGTATATGAGTGTCGCACATTCACAATAGGTACCTGTATGGGAAAGTTCATGCTCTTGACGGTCTTCCACGTGTCTGGACTTCGTAGGAGCCGCGATAGCTCAGTTGATGTAATGACTACGGTACGGGTCTACTACCGATGGTTCGTGGTTTGATAATCGGCAGGGAAAAACAATTGCTCTGTTTTCCTCAGATCTTCAGTCCCTTTGATTTTCAGTTCAACGGGTTCCGGGCCCGCTTTGGCGGGGAATAAAACGGCTTGGGCATGACACCGACGACTTTTCAAAATTAATTTTTAATTTGATACATAGGCCTATGAACACTCAGAAAAAACTCAGAACGTATTTTCAGATTTTCACCTCTTTATCTGACCAAATACCTCCTTGTAGCGGGAATGTACTTGAAAAACTTATAATTGCCATGTTCAAAAGAGCCCACCACTTGCCCCTATACCAAGCCAGATAAATCCAGTCCCTCCGACCATAACTGTACGTATAAGATTCGTTTTAATATTATCGTCCCATTTAATCGCGTGGCATCAAACAAACTCTTTTAATCTCCTACTTTTAAAGGCATTAGTTTTGTTAATTATGGAAGTTAAAACTAATTAACTAATTCCGAAGACTAAGAGAAATCAGAGGGTTATGAGGAAAATTTACCGAGGGAGTTACACGTGTTTGGACGTACTGCACTAGAGACACGCAGCAACAGAGGACTGGAAAACATAGATAACTAGGGACAACCAATTCGTAGCGTAATTTCCACCTTGTATATTGGGACTGTCCAGACAAGAAACAGCAAAAACTGAGTACAAAGGACAGTGCCAGTGACGTGTTATTGAATGGACATATTGCTTATATTTTAGTTTTTCCATTGACTTTTAATAAGTTCGAAGAAAAATGGTTAAAGTGAAATATACCTATTACATAATGAAAGAGTAGGCATGGAGAAAATTAGAAACAAAAAAAAATTGGTCGAAAAAAGTGAGTAGAAGAGAGCATTTCGGAGAAGTTGTGCACTGCTAAACTGGCAGAAAAGGAGAAACCCTCCATCGCCCTTAAACTTAGTAAATTATGCATAATAATGTTGTCCTTCCAGGCAGCGTGGCATATGAATTTGTTCAAGTATTAAACTTCTTTACTGTTCCGGACTTATCGGCCTGTCATGAGGGCCGGTCCGAAACACGTGGGTGCTGTGGGCAGATGAATAATTTGGCGCACTTTAACACCGACATGCTGGCGAAAATTTTTGAGCTGGCACGCTCAAATTGCTAATAATTTTAGGAGAAATTCTTTTGCGCGTGGAAACTTAAGTTTCGTAGCACTATACTTCCGATTATTCCAATGACGTCTTGGTGTCCTTTATAATTTGACCCCGCTGGGCAGCTGCCCGTCTAGTCCGACCCTTAGTCCGGCCCTGTCTATCGTGTATTAAGAAGTGAATTCTAATTGATTACAGCTATGTTGAATATAGGCATAAGTGAGCAGAGGGACACGATGGCAGTTGCTGGCACCAAAAGAAAAGGCGGATCAATCATGTTGGTATTTCGTCACCGCCTCCCCCTAGAATCCGGAAGTTCCTTCCACCAACTTGTGAGAATTATATTAAAGTGAACATTAAGAAATAAATCTTGTACTGTGCATTTCATTTGACTGGATCGTTCTAGATTTTAGTGGGTGCCTGTTGTGAAAATCGCTACGGACTAAATCATCGCCACACAGTTACATAACAGCAAACAATTAAGTTATGTTCGAAGATATGGAAGATCTCTTTTAATTATTACACGCACTGCTAATGAATATGCCGAGGTTTCGGCAACATATGAACGAACTACTTACTCGTGATCATTAAAAGTGAATTTCTTAATTAATACGGCCAATCCGAAGAATTAGATTAAAAAAAGGAGAAGAAGAAAAGTGAAAAAAAGAGGATAAATTAGATTTAAAAAAGAGGATAAATTAGATTAAAAAAGGAGAAGAAGAAAAGTGAAAAAAGAGGATAAATTAGATTTAAAAATGAGGATAAATTAGATTTAAAAAAGGAGAAGAAGAAAAGTGAAAAAAGAGGATAAATTAGATTTAAAAAAGAGGATAAATTAGATTAAAAAAAGGAGAAGAATAAAAGTGAAAAAAGAGGATAAATTAGATTTAAAAAAGAGGATAAATTAGATTTAAAAAAGAGAAGAAGAAAAGTGAAAAAGAGGATAAATTAAAGAAGATACAATTACTGTGTGGGGACCGCGGTAGCACAGTGGTTAAGGTGCTGTGCTACAAATCGTAAGGTCGCTGGTTCGATCCCAGCTGGCGTCATTGGAAGTTTTTATTGACATAAAATCCCTCCGATCGCACTATGGTCCTGAGGCCGACTCAGCCTCTAACAGAAATGAGTATCAGGAGCATTTCCTGGGGGTAAAGGCGGCAGGTGCGTAAGGCTGACAACCTTACCACTATCCTGTGCCGTTGTCATGAAATCTGGGAATCTTAACTTCCTGGAACCCTCCGGGCCACTCCAGGACTGTAACGGGACTGCTTTACCTTTACCTTTATATGTACTAATTAGGGAAATCAAACAAAGGACGACCAACACGCAGGGGCAGATGGGAATACATTTAATATTTCAGTGGGAAGAAATGAAGGGAAGAAAGTAGCCGGTAAACCTAGACGTAAAGGTGAAGATGATACTGAAATAGATCTTAAAGGAATGTGGCGTTAGGGAGTAAAAGAGACCTGTCTCAGGAAATAGAGGGTGGTAAATTTACTGATGGCGGTGCTGAGAATCAGGATTCAGATATGGTGGGTAATTTATTGACCAGCTGAACGACTATTAGCTTATCAAGAAGCATTATTCCCATCGAGTAGTATTGTGAAATACGCGCTGCGTAGTCCCAATGTTAATAATGTGTGGAGCTGTACCTCCACGCCCTCACACATCTTAATGCTGTGGTGTCTAATTAGGCACAAGAGATCTGTACCTTTATCTTTGCTACAGATGGGCGTGTTATGTATCTTTCTTTCTTTACACACGGAATCTATCTCTAAGGACCACGTGTCTGTCACGTGTAGTTGCGCTGTAAGGAAATGGACTATGGGAAAATTCCTGAGTCACTTACACGTCATTGTCGTCTGTCAACCTGATACGACTGGGTTATCGTGTTGGCTGTGAGTCATGGAACTTCATGGTTGGCAGACTACACGCGCATTCACGTTCTGGAATGTGTAAAATTTGTGTCCTTCCACCACTGTGAGCGGGCTAAGGGCCTCACTGCATTCGTACGGTGAAGCATGAACTGTACACGTGCGAATTGTAAGGCCTTTTTAACTTTCCAACATTCTGGATTTTGATGACAACATTCATTATTTCCTCTTTTTAATTCGCACAGTAATCTAGCTCCTGGGGTTAAGAATCAGTGGAGCTACACCTCTACTCCGCTTTATGCCTTCTTGGTGTGGACAGGATCAGCATTACTTTCTAAACCATTTGTTTTGTCCAACAACATCAACGGACTGATGTTTTTAATGGAGAGTGTGTTTTCTGTGAGGTAAATCTGAATTTTTATAAAATTATTATTCACACAGACCTCACACTTCACTGCATTAAAATACAGAGTCTTTACGAAAAGGCTGGCTGTTTTATACAGTAAGGTAAATCAGTCCCATTACAGGCCCGAGGTGCTCAGAAGTTTCCAGGAAGTTAGGGTTCCCAGATTACGTGACAATGGCACAGGATGGTGGTAAGGTTGTCAGCCTTACGCACCGGCCGTTTTTACCCCCAGAAAATACTCCTGGTACTCATTTCTATCAGAGGCTGTGTCGACCCCAGTGCCATAGTGCGATCGGAAGGTTTATGTCAATGAAAAATTCCAATGACACCATGTGGAATCGAACCAGCGACCTTCCGGTTTGTAGCGCAGCACCTTAACCACTGTGCTACCGTTGTCCCCGTTTTATGCTATACTGAACTTTTATTTAATTCGTCTTGTTAGTAAAAAATCTAAGAGTAAACCGGAAGGAATAAGGAGAAGAAGAAAGGGAAGACCTAGATTGAGATGGTTGGAAGACGTTGCACAGGATGTACGGGAGAAGAAGACGAAGGCGGAAAACAGTGGACAAAGAAGAATGGGCGTCCGTATTTGAGACCAAGGCTCTCAGCAGGCCGCAGGGCCAAGGAGTAAGTAATTAAGTAAGTCTTATTACTACACTCAGTTATACAGGGTCCGGCAGAAAAACCTGACGATTTTTAAGTTACAATAAAATGAAAAGTATACTATCTTTTTACGTGAATTTATTACTAAAGTTATTTTTATCTGAAAGCATTTGAATTACAATATTCACTTCCTGAATATAGTGTCTGTGAGGTGACGTCCCTTGTTGTCAGCACATTCCCGCAAGCGGAGGACTTCAGAGAAAAGCCTGACGCAATCGTTCGATGTTCTCAGGAGTTCTAAGTGAAGACTCTCTTTCTGGACGTTTTCTTTTTGCGGCAGACGCTGTTTCTCTGCAGTTTCTCACCCACAACAGTACAGTATTGCCACTAGGGACACTGTCGTTCCGATGAATACTGAAGTGCCGACGAAATATCAGCTGAGTCACAACGACAGAATCGTTTTTTTTTTTTTTAAATACGTCTCCACAACGAAAGCCCGATGCTCTATAGACCAGCGCTCCATGGCAACTGAAATGCTTTGAGTCTCGCTAGAAGGGCCCTCAAGGACAAATTCCCCACGTCAACGGTTACACTCACAGCTGTGTTGCCAAATCGCCAGGTATTTCTGCCGGACCCTGTATTATAAAGAATAGGATTTCGCGCAAATCTTCAATACATGCACCTCTTAAAATAACTTTATACAAAGTGCTCCCCCTCCCCCCCTTTTGGTGTATCCCTAAGTACGGAAACTTTATCACATATAAATCCTAAATTCGTTAGGACTTCTGTGGCTCAGGGACACGATAAAAGGTTCATTATGTATCAAAACGTGCACATTACGTATACCGTCCGGTCCCACAACGCATTATGTAGGGCTACTGCAAAGGGAAATTTTGCACAATCTGCCTCAGAACATCGGGAACATAACTTTCAGCGGATACGCCTATAGGAATCTTCATTTCTGCGATATCGATACTTTGGGAAACACCTAAGATATAACGAAAAGAAGAAGAAGAAGCACTAATGTCACGAAGGTTTGTTAATTAAAGCCATCCCACCAGGCGACTAATTGTCGTGTTGGAATTTATTCGGTCCTAGAAGTGAGTGTTCCAAATGTTCAGAACACTATTGGTACAGTGTATAAGGTCCAGCTGGTTACAAAGTACTCGTTGAGGGGAAGGTTAGTTCCTTCTAAGAAGAAAATAAATTTACATACCAGAAGTATCCCACAACGTTCCCAGTTCATGCTGTGCTGCAGCAACGCTGGGCCCACAGTAGCAACAAAGCACAAGTCAGTCCAATATATACAATTCCCTTCATAAAGGGGACAGAGTGGAGGTATGCAATTTTTATTCCTCATATTCAAATGTTCTGATTGCTAAAAATCGCGGTTAAATAAAAATGAAAGTAGCCAGTGGCGTATTTGGTTGAGGAACTGCGTTACAATCCGGGAGGTCAGGCGTTCGATCCCCGATGGTGTCATTGGAATTTTTCATTGACGAACCCTTCCAGCCGTCCTATGGCCTTGGAGTCGACTCAGCCTTGAACAGAAATGAGTACTAGGAATATATCCTTGGGGGATGGGGAGAGGCAAAGGCGGCCGGTGCGTAGGGCTGACAACCTTACCACCTTCATTTGCCGATTGTCTTGAAACGTGGGACCTCAGCTTCCTGGAAACGTCAAGGTCAATCCAGGCCTCTAAAGGAATAAAGTCAGCAATTGGACGATACAAATCTACCCACGAACTCTTAAATGATTATGTAATGCTGTAAGAAACCGTATCTTGAATAGAATCGTCTTTAGAAAGTAAGAATTTTTTGTTTCAGTAGCAATTGACTTACTTGAACTTGTTCTAATTCCTACTCCTCAGGTTTCACTGTTTCCATTGGTAATGAACGTTATTTTACGTACGGCATCACCATTCAGGCTATCTGCTACTGATAAAACTTCTTCAAAATTTTGCACCCAATTCATTACAAAATTTCTTGAAGGAGCATTAGAAACAGTAATACATTCTAATTTATTTGCACTCGCACGACATTTGCACAATTAACACCTTGCTGCTCAGGTTTTTAACACAGGAAATCACATCACAACTGACGATCTCAAGCTAAACTCCCAGCCTTGTTTTGGGGTTAAAGAAGCCTAACAGTTTAGCTACCAATGGTCATTATAAAAAGAAAACTACATTTAACCATAAAAGTCGGTGGTGTAGGTAATCGATCGGGAGGGGGGGGTTCCCCCGCATTATGATAATTGAGGGCTCCACTATAATTATTAAAGGCCTTACCCCCAGATCTCTCAGAACACTTCGTTCTGTCAGAGGAAGGGAGACCTGAATCTAAGACAAGGCTTAGAATTCTGTATCTTTTGGGGCCCAGTAAACCACGCGGTCCCGGCGCTGCTGGGTCTGAATTGGCCTCATCTAGGTCACTGTTTAAAATGGTTCTTTTGCGGAGACTGTAACTCAATAAGGACGTATAGAGAGAGGGTGGATTTTGGGATAGATGTGTATTATGACAAATGTAATGCTATATGGAAGGCTGGCTGGCCGGCCGGCTTGATGAATGCGGTTTGAATGAAAATGGGTGCTTTCACAGCGGTGGATATATGGATTGTGGAGTTCCATGTTACGGCAACATGTATCGTGGTGTGTTAATATGGACGTTTCAGAGGAACCTGCTGCCTCTGTCTTCAGGAAGAAAGTGACTTCTGCCCCTCAAGACTGAGCCTGAAGGATTCACTGAAACATTGGTACAGGTATGCGCCGCATAACGACGTTTCGGTCAACGACAGACCGCGTATACGACGGTGGTCCCATCAGATCATAATATAATATAATATAATATAATATAATATAATATAATATAATATAATATAATATAATATAATATATAGTGTAGTGTAGTGTAGTATTGCATTGTATTGTATTGTGTTTCATTTCATTTCATTGTATTGTATTTCATTGTATTTTATTTTATTGTATTGTATTTCATTTATTGTATTGTATTTCATTTCATTTCATTTCATTGAATTTCATTGTATTTTATTGTAATACCACTGTGCTACAATTGCCTACAGTATTCAGTGCAGTAACATGCTGTACAGGTTTGTAGCCTAGGAGCAATAGGCTACACCATATAACCTTGGTGTGTAGTAGGCTATAATATCTAGGTTTGTGTAAGTACACTCTATGACATTCGCACAACGACGAAATCGTCTAACAACGTCTTTCTCGGAAATGTAAACACGATGGGATCCCTATGTGTGCCATAGCATCTTGTGACTCAGTTGACAATATAGGCCTGAAGATGACTGATCAATAGTCGAAACTTGCAGCCTATGTAATTACCTTGTGTAATAAAGTAGTTGTTCTGACGTACATTATTTAATTGTATATTACATTTCTCAGAACATATCCCCGTCTTTAGGCGACGCATATATGTTATAACCTACCAGACTACACGGTGTCCTAACGTGGCTGGACAGTTTGACGAGCAGTTTGATAAATGTCTTGCAACGAAGCTGTTAATAGCTAAGATTGCATAGCGGGCTGGACTGGTAGACAGCTAAGTGAATGAGGAAGAGGAATTCGATGATGGATAGGTCTACATTTCTGGTATGCGGAAACTCCTAAAGACAGAGCAACGAGCCGCTCGTCCTCAAAGTCTACCGATAGTTTAACCGCGAAGTACACTACAGTGTGGCCTTAGTATTCAGGAATGCGTTTCCTGTTGACATGTTGCAATCCAGCGCGCATGCGGACCCGTTCTCGCACACGAAAACACAACCACACCGAAACACCCGATTACCTGTCATGTGTTCGTGGAAACATCGTCATAAGCCCCCCCCCCCATTTGACCGAAAAGAACAAGAGTGTCTAGTCACTGCGACATGGGCCAGACGAACAAGTTTTGATTCACGACACGTGTTCAAACCGTCTCCTGGCCCACTCATCCTCCTAAAGATTGCCGGTAGTGAATCGCCAGGAGCGTGAAGGTGTTAGTCGCAAGCCATAGATTTAAATAGTCTATATTTATATTGCTCCATACATTAACATGGCGTAGCAGAACTAAGCACAGAACACTGGTTGCGTTGAATACTGTTTATTGTCTGAGAACAGAGAAAACGGCGTCACACATGGTTTCATATTTTGTTATATATCTCGCAGACTGCGATTGACGGAACACGTGGCATGCATAGTAAGACTATTGCCATTCTGATACGTGCGTTTCCAGTAGAAATTGGAGATGGTATTTTGGCTCATTTTTCAGGTTATGGATGTATGGTTTAGTTTGTAAGGGCTTAGATGGGCTGCATGAAGTTAAACGTTTCTGAATTTAATAGCAACAAACTTCAAAGGAATTAAAAAAAAAAAGATCATGTGCTTAATTAAGCGCCACGACATGAAAATATATTGTGGAGTGGAGGTATAGTTCCACTTATTCATAGTTCTGGCACTAGGTGTAGGTGAATGGTTAGCTGTACGTCAAGGCAGTTTTATCCCAGAGGTAAGATCCTCCGGTACCCAGTGAATAAGTGGGTGGTCCTCACAGCCGGTCTGGATGCTTTGGAGAGGAGGAAAGTCTCTTACATCTGTCAGTTATCAACCCTCAGTACGTACACAGATATGCCCAACACAGTTTTGTGCTTATTTTCGTTGTTACACCGTGCATGTTGTTGAGTTACTCAATTATTATACCAACTACTGCACATATATAAAATTTACACATTAAAACATTAAAAACGCTCCGACATGTTTCGGTCCTATGACCATCATCAGGGAGCCATATCGTCCTTGCTTAAGTTACACTATAAAAAGTCACATTAATTTCGCTGTACCAGTTGGGTATTGTGGCAGCATGCCGTGTTGTGTAATGTTATGTTGTCAATGTGACTTTATAGTGTGATTTTAGCAAGGACAATACGGCTCCCTGATGATGGTCCTAGGACCGAAACATGTCGGAGCGTTTTTAATGTTTTAATGTGTAAATTTTATAAATTTTATATATGTGCAGTAGTTGGTATAATAATTGAGTAACAGTTTTGTGCGTTTAGATACTGTATTGCTGTCAACAGGCATAGTTCTGTTATGGTATGCAGTGTCGTATCTTAAACCCACCACCAAAAGGAACATGTTGCTTGGAAGGAAATGGAGAAATTCTTTATTGGACGCTACTTGACGGAATAGGCGTTAGAAACATAAAAGCCAACTCGTTAAAAAGTAAAGAATATAATCTTAAAATGCAGTGAAACCTGCGTATAACGAAACAGCCAGGGACCGAAATTTTTTGGCGTTGCAGGAAGTTTCCGGTTTTGGAACCTCGGAAATCCAGATCATCGGGACTGGTATAAGTTCCCGCTAAAGGCAGGTTTCCTTCATGAACAGGTTCCGTATATGTTAGGTTTCACTGTATACACAAGTACCATACACTATCAATTATCCTTGAGGGGATTATCCCGTTTGCGGACTATCCATGCACAATCGGAAGCTGCTACTGACGAGTGATGTATGTGAGAAATAACGTGGTTTAGCGTCGAGTGTTCGAACAAGATCCTCAATACAATCAAAAGTCACGGACTGTGTAGGTCAACAGTAAGCGCAAGTTATGTATTTATTGTGTGGATGATAATGATTATACTGCAGATTTATTTTTGTGTTTCTGCCTCGATAAAATGTAAATTTTGGATTGTCCGTGTTTCTCATTATCCGTGCACCCCCTCCCTACTCTGACCCCGGATAGTCGAGAGTACACTCTACTCTTCTATAATCAAAGGAACTTCTTAAAACACCAGTGGTAAACACACATACCATCCGCTGTAACATTAGCAAACTCCGCTTTCTTCTCACACGGTATATACATACGCTCATGCATGTGTTTTTTTATTTACATTGGTCTTGCAAAAGATACCAATAAGCTACATTTACCGGATGGTCTTCATAATGAAGACGGGGTTTGTTCACTGTGAGGTCGGGACTGAAGCTTTGTATGTTATTTAGATGATCATTGGTCTTCAGTCTGATATATTGAAGTCCTCGGGATAACAGAACCACAGACAGTGCTTCCAGTTAATTTTCTATAAGAAAGGATCTGGGTGCCGTTCATAAACATATACACGTATTACGGCCTAGCATCTACAGTGTCTACAAATTCAGTGTCAAATGAAACCGTCAGATCCAGAGAGCAAGGCAATACGATCCCGTCCATGATAATATAAGGGTACTCAATTATTATACCAACTACTGCACATATATAAAATTTATAAAATTTACACATTAAAACATTAAAAATGCCCCGAAATATTTCGGTCCTAGGTGCATCATCAGGGAGCCATATCGTCCTTGCTAAAGTCACACTATAAAAAGTCATTAATTTCGCTGTACCAGTTGGGTATTGTGCCACAATACCCAACTGGTACAGCGAAATTAATGTGACTTTTTATAGTGGGAATTTAGCAAGGACGATATGGCTCCCTAATGACGGTCCTAGGACCGAAACATGTCGGAGCGCTTTTAATGTTTTAATGTGTAAATTTTATAAATTTTATATATGTGCAGTAGATTGGTATAATAATTGAGTAACTCAACAACATGCACGATGTAACAACGAAAATAAATACGAGGCTAGTTTATTATTATTGACAAGAGAACTACCATTTGTGTCAAATACAAATAACACAAATCTTAACTCCATGGCGCTCTTTTCCCTTCTTTTTTCTGTGGAAGAATCCCTAAAATAATTTTGCATGTCCTGATGAACCCCCGCATATTAAAACGCTCACAGGCCAGAACAGTTGAAACGAGGAAGGGCAACTCAATTACTCACAAATTATTGTCACAATAATTTATTTTGGAAGAACTCAAGAAGTTTTTCTGTGGAAGTCAGAATGATTATTTTGTGCCTTGCGTGCCTATGTTCAGAATGTTTAAGGCGAAATTCAGCAGTCAGTTTTTTTTGTTGTTGTCAGGAAAGTCGTAAATACTAACTTTATTTTATATTACCTTTGAAGAAAAGCAGTAGTTCTCGCAGCTCAGAAGCCCGTGATAAATCTTTCCCTGTGTGAATTCAAAAGCTTCCGCCGCGACGTAATTGAGATCGGCGCTGTTTTGGGATTTTACGCAGCGTAGAATTGTAGTTCGTTACAGACTTTGCGGGACAACCTATCGGTCCCATTTTCAAGAGTCAAGCATTTCAAGACCCTTGAGGATGACACCGATAGTTCGTCCCGATACGCCGGTGGTGAACTACCATTTTACACTGCGTAAAATCCCAAAATAGCGCAGATTTCAAAATTTCCCCTCTTGCAAAGCCACTACATCGATGCGTTTAAGCAGACTCATGTAGTGTTTTTCCATATTCCCGCGATACTTCGATGAGAATTTGGAATTTGTTGCGGCATTTCAAAATTTATATTTATTTATTCCACAATTTTTCGCGGAACCTCCGAACGACTTTTGTGGAACCCTGATTGGGAAACACTACTCTAGAATGTCTTCTCGTTACAAACACACACACACACACACACATACACATAGAATATATGTCTTATTTACATAACTTTCTATCGAACAGTCCATATTCCACACTCACATACAAATTTTTTTAAGAGAATTTCCTAGACTTCTTTTCAGGCGCCGAAATTCTGAGGGCGTTCCAGTCAGTGTGTGAGCTTTCACATCGACAAATCTCCTTACACTGGCAATGATCGAAACGCTGAAGAAACAAGTGTGCGTGTACACGAAGAATTATCAAGGAAAGATATCTGACAGCTTGTGATCTGATGTGATGAAAATGTGCTAAAAAATCATATATAAAACTTCAGTGTTTAGTGTTTGAACCTCGGATCTGTCTGTTGATTTCATGTTTGTCACTTATCTGAGGGAACAGACCGACATATGTAAGTTGTTTTTAGAAAATATATAGCAACTACAAATGTAGGGACTGTGAATGTGGTTCATGTGCTTCACTGCCGGGCTGCTGGCTAGAAGTCTGCGGGCATCCGACCAAAAACATCATGATTTATGATGGATTACCGTCCTGATTGACTTTCTTCTCAGTTTGTACTGCTTTACCGTGAATATCGCAGAATATTTGCAGGTTATAACTCACAGGCCGTCCTGTTATTCCGAGCTATGTCTGTGAAATTGACTGTGTCGGTAAAAAAGCCACAAAGAAATAGAAACGACTGATGTTAACATAAATACTATGAGTAACATTGTCATTTATTAAAGAGATATGACAAACACATTTAAAATTATGGCATTTTACTACTACGTGTTTCGGCACGTCTGTGTCATCCTCAGGGAATTCTAACAACAAATTCAAAGCTTGCTAAAATGTTACAGATTGGATGAGTAGACTAATTGTTTGAGAACAGGGTGATGAGGGGGATATTTGGACATAAGAGGGACCAGGTAACAGGGAAGTGGAGAAGACTACACAATGAGGAGCTTAATAATTTGTACTACTCACAAAATATTATTTGGGCGACGAAATCAAGACGAAAGATGTTGGTGAGGCATATGGTACGTATGAGCAGAGGAGAGGTGTATATAGAATGTTAGTGGGGAACCTTGAGGGAAAGAGACCACTTGGAAGATCCAGAAGTTGATGGGAGGATAATATTAAAATGTATAGAAAAGAAGTGGTATGGAGAGGTATAGACTAGATTTATCTGGCTCTGAATAGGGGCAGGTGGCAGGCTCTTGTGAATGCGGTAATGAACCTTCGGGCCCTATAAAATGCTGGTAATTTCTTAACTAGCTAAGGACCTGTTAGCTCTTAGGACTCAGCTCCATGGAGTTTGTTAGTTAGTTAGTTGCTTCCGTAACACACATTATTTGTAACGTTCAGCAGCCAGTTATAATCAATACATTTATGACGACGGTGTAACGGATCGTGCAAGAACGTTTCACAGGAAGAAGGCCCGGCGAAGAATAGAGTAATTGATGTAAACATGAATTTATCCAGAGCTACTAAAATTATATTATATAAGACACTAATAAGATCGGTAGTGTCGTGTGGAGCGGAAGCATGGACGTTGACGAAGAAAGAAGAACAAGCTCTGCTAATTCTTGAAAGGAAAATATTTAGAAAAATATATGATCCTAAATACGAAAACGGGAATGGAAAAGTCGGACGAATCGAGAACTAGAAGAGATAAGCAAAGGACCAAATGTAGTAAAATGGACAAAAGGGCAAAGGATAAGCTGGTTAGGTCACCTAGAGAGAATGGAGGAGGATGTGATGCCCAAAAAGATCTTCACTCAAGAATTGGAAGGGACGAGAAGAAGGGGAAAACACAGGAAAAGATGGAAAGAGGAAATAGAAAGAGATCTTCAAGTGCTGGGAGTGAGAAGATGGAGAGAGTTGGTGGCAGATAGGAAAAAAAAAATGGACGGACATTGTTCGACAGGCCAAAGCCCACAGCGGGCTGTAGTACCAATGGAGGAAGAAGAAGATGTAAAGATGAAGAACGGAAGGTTTTGTCTTTGCTTAAGACGAAAAATTGTCGCAAAGCGGCAAGCCATAGGAGTTCCTGGAAAAAAAAACACGGGGTAGAACACGAGCCGAAAACGGGTCGAAGAGCGATACGAAGAAGAAGACGAAGAAGAAGAAGAAAAAGAAAAAGAAGAAGAATGTAACTTCCCCATTTTTCCTTCTCTCGTGCCCATGCCGGGAATCAAACATCGTTTCCTAGTTTGCCCAGTCCGTAACCTAATAACGTATAACGAATACGATTCGAACAATAATTTTAATTCCTAAAATATCAGTCTCAGACCACAGCTTTTGTCTTTGCATGTAGGCCTCTTAGGGTAGTTAGGCCTACTGGCATTAAAGAACTAAATTAGTCCTGTATCCAAAATAAAACGAATTACGTAACTCGCAGTGTTTATCCGGAAACACAATTACATTAATGTATTCGTCTGCAGTACTGAATAGGTTATTTACAAGTGACTGCAGTAGGGCGCGTGGCGGCACGTGTGTCTGCAAGGACGTGACATCCTGAAACTTCGTAAGACCTTGCAAAATGTCATTGTGCTGTTGCTGTTCGGAAACTAGGTTTATGCGTCGCCTAGGAATTACAATACCTGAAACAGTCCCTCGTGCATCATACAGAATATCCAGGACACGTGCACTGCATTGCTTCCTGTTGCGCCGTTGGCTGACCGAACCAACGATAGTTCTAAGACGCCTTCGCAAAGTTGCGAAAAGCGACTATTGACTTCGTCATGTCTGTCCGCTGTCCATCTGCCTGTCCGTCCGCATGGAACAACTTGGCTCCCACTGGACGGATTTTCATGAAATTTGGTGTTTGAGTATTTTTCGAAAATCTGTCTAGAATATTCAGGTTTTATTAAAATCTGACAATAACGACGTGTAATTTATTATCAGTTCTTTTTGCAATGAGAAATAATACAGACAAAAGTTGTAGAGAAAATCAAAACTTACTTACTCCATGGTGCAGAGTCCTTCTTGAGCAGCTAACTGGTTTGCAGCTAGTCAAGAAATTCCCCGCATTTCACGTAACCAGAAGGTTCATTACCGCACTCACAAGCGTCCGCCACCTGTCGCTATCCTGGGCCAGCCCAATGCAGTCCATATACCCACATCCCACCTCCTGGAGATCCATCCTAATAATATCCACCCATCTACGCCTAGGTCTCCCTAGTGGTCTCTTTCCCTCCGGTATCAAAACACACATTTATATTCAATATTTTTTTTTGAAAATGTTGCTTATAAGATATCGTGGAAAAATACTGTGGAGCTGGACAGGCCACAGATGAAAATGAGGCTTGTAAGCATTGCTTGCTCGATACTTAAGGCTACAGACACACACTCGGAATATGTAATACTTATTGCTTCTCCACGGCAAAAATGACTATGGGAAAACGACTCAACATTACGTTTGTTTGTACATTACTTATTCTTTCAGGTTGCCAAGAAAATAATCTGAGATCTGCGTCTCTCTTAGGGGTGAGTATTAACCCTTGAAAACCCAGTGGTTACTATTCATACCAGCATTCAGAAATTCTACGTTCTGCCGGTACAGTGCATTAATATGTTGTGAATGGATCCGAAAATAAACTTCTATTATTTCCCTGCATAACATTAACTGAGACGCTTTTGTAACAAAGAGAGATTGTGTTTACTGTGCGGTACAAACTGAATCTTTGAATATAATTTAAGTTAAATTCAGTCTCTCAAAGGCCTACCATGTCTCGGGGGGGGGGGGGGGGGGAGCCCCGGAGCCCCTTCCCCAACACCGCGGAGGCCCGGGTTTGACCCCCGCTAAATCCATGCGAGAGTTGTGG
>Ga0136643_10005675_pt1 | contig 17681 bp, 14 predicted proteins | sample TergutLab28metaG_FD_96883 | JGI IMG/M metagenome (GOLD analysis project Ga0136643, IMG submission 96883) | Labiotermes labralis P1 segment gut microbial communities from Petit-Saut dam, French Guiana - Lab288 P1 (version 3) (version 3) | ecosystem: Host-associated > Arthropoda: Insects >... | reverse complement strand
TGTGCTGTACAAGGCACTGTCTGTCCTTGTGCTGTACAGTCATGTCTGACCTTGTGTTGTACAGGCACTGTCTGTCCTTGTGCTGTACAGGCACCCTCTTGCCTTGTGATGTATAGTCATGCCTGACCTTGTGCTGTACAGGCACTGTCTGTCCTTGTGCTGTACAGTCATGTCTGTCCTTGTGTTGTACAGGCAATGTCTGACCTTGTGCTTTACAGTCATGTCTGACCTTGTGCTGTACAGGCACTGTCTTGCCTTGTGCTGTATAGTCATGCCTGACCTTGTGTTGTACAGGCACTGTCTGTCCTTGTGCTGTACAGTCATGCCTGACCTTGTGTTGTACAGGCACTGTCTGACCATGTGCTGTACATTCATGTCTAACCTTGTGCTGTACAGGCACTGTCTGACCTTGTGCTGTACAGGCACTGTCTTGCCTTGTGCTGTACAGTCACTGTCATACCTTGTGCTGTACAAGGCACTGTCTGTCCTTGTGCTGTACAGTCATGACTGATCTTGTGTTGTACAGGCATTGTCTGTGCTTGTGCTGTAGAGTCATGTCTGAACTTGTGTTGTACAGGCACTTCTGACCTTGTGCTGTACAGTCACTGTCTGTCCTTGTGCTGTACAGTTATATCTGACCTTGTGTTGTACAGGCACTGTCTTGCCTTGTGCTGTACAAGGCACCGTCTGTACTTGTGCCGTACAGTCATGACTGACCTTGTGTTGTACAGGCATTGTCTGTCCTTGTGCTGTAGAATCATGTCTGAACTTGTGTTGTACAGGCACTTCTGACCTGGTGCTGTACAGTCACTGTCTGTCCTTGTGTTGTACAGGCACTGTCTGGCCTTGTGCTGTACAGGCACCGTCTGCCCTTGTGCTGTACAGTCATGTCTGACCTTGTGCTGTACAGGCACTGTCTGGCCTGGTGCTGTACAGACACTGTCTGGCCTTATGCTATACAGGCAGTATGACCTTGTGCTGTACAGGCACTGTCTGGCCTTGTGCTGTACAGGCATATCTGACCTTGTGCTGTACAGGCACTGTCTGGCCTTGTGTTGTACAGGCATATCTGACCTTGTGCTGTACAGGCACTGTCTGGCCTTGTGCTGCAAGAGCACTGTCTGGCCTGGTGCTGTGCAGACACTGTCTGGCCTTATGCTGCACAGACAGTATGACTTTGTGCTGTACAGGCACTGTCTTGCCTTGTGCTGTACGGGCACTGTCTGCCCTAGTGATGTACAGTCATGTCTGACCGTGTGCTGTACAGGCACTATCTGGCATTGTGCTGTACAGGCACTGTCTGGCCTTGTGCTGTACGGGCAATGTCTGCCCTAGTGATATACAGTCATGTCTGACCGTGTGCTGTACATTCACTGTCTGGTCTGGTGCTGTAGAGACACTGTCTGGCCTTATGCTGCACAGGCAGTGTGACCTTGTGCTGTACAGGCACTGTCTTGCCTTGTGCTGTACGGGCACTGTCTGCCCTAGTGATGTACAGGCACTGTCTGGCCTTATGCTGTACAGGCGTTTCTGACCTTGTGCTGTAGAGTCACTGTTTGGCCTTGTGTTTTACAGGCATATCTGACCTTGTGCTGTACAGGCTCTGTCTGGCCTTGTGCTGTACAGGCACTGGCCTTGAAGAGACGAATATTACCCGAATTGTATGTAAACATCCAGCTCGTGCCGCGCAGTAAAAACCTACCCTTTGATGCTGTATAGGGAAATAATCGCTATTTGTTCTCAGATCCACACAAAACACAAACACTGTGTGGGCAGAACGTAAAGTTTGTGAGTGTTAAACGGACGGTACGTACAGTAACCACTGGGCTTTAAACGGTAAAGTCTTTTGTGTTGGACTGTCCATCGTCATCCGCCACGCCTCAGATATTAGCCCTTCTCTAGAGCTACACGCTTGCTTGGCTTCCATTTTTTGATCACCCGAAGAAGGAAATACAAAGTGATATCCGGGACGTTGTGATGTGTGTGTAGAAGAAAGCGAGGACAGTGGACCAAGTCGCACGGAGTATTTGCTAACTGCGGTATTTGGGCTACACTGCGGCACTCTAGCTGACTGTGGTACAGTGCAGTTGCGCTCCTGGTCTCCCTCTCTGTGTCCAATAGAAGAATCAATTCAGAAGCTAGTTGTCTTATGGGCAGTGGTGCCGTGCAGTCTGGTAGCTCGTACCCAACCTGTGTCTCAATATAGAAGAATGGATGTATGAATAGTGTTTGGTTTTCTACCCTGAAGTTGGGGGCAGCAGATTTTTCCAAAACGCCGGTAATGAGCCGGACGACGTAACATCAACAAGACAGATGCCATGCTGTTGTGTGTTGTGCGTTGTGCGTCTCTTCATATGCCTTGTTTTGAAGTGTTCCATTTGCTGTCTTGGCCATTCGAAGGCTCAGGCAAAGCGCTTCTCTATCCAGTGCTTGCATTGCTTGCATAGTTTTTCTGTAGTTTCCCAAGCTTCCGCCTTTCGTCCTTCTGGTACGAGCAGCACGTAGATGAAGATGGGTGTGGATCCTTGGCGGAATGACATTGACAGGCGAAAACCGCAACACCCTTAGAAATACCTGTTCCAGTGCCACAGTGTCCACCACAAATCCTGGAATCGAACTCGGGTCTGCGTGGCGAAAGGTCGGCTACTAACCGTCTGAGCCATGGTATTCCCAATACAACTAAGGCTGTTATGGTATATGTATATATATATATATATATAAAGTTCCAGTCCGTACCGCACAGTAAACACACTCCGTCTAGGTTATACAAACCAGCCAGTTAATGCTGTATAGTAAAATAATCGCTGTTTGTTCTCAGATCCACACAAAACACACAAATACACTGTGTGGGCAGAACGTAGACCTGCTGGATGTTAAACTGGCGGTACGTACAGTAACCACGTCGCTTTCAGTGCTACGAATTGTGCCTCATGAAGGCAGTCAGTACAGCATGACACGTTAATGGATGCCGTGTTGTATTGCTTGCTGTTCGGCGCTACTTTCTGACTGTCCCCCAGTCTGAGACTCGTGGCGACGATTGCGCACGGCGCCACGTTTAATTCCGATGTTACTCGGTTTTTCCATGGCAGTCTCGCTTCCTCCATTGCTGGTCACAGTGCGACTTCAGGCTGCTGTCCGCAGTTCAGAATCTGTAAAGGTAACGTTGTCTCTGTGCACGTCGTACAGGCACATGGGCAAAGTAGGAGTATCGCTCCACTTATTCCTAACCTCGATACTAGATGGAGGCGAATGGTCAGCCACACGCCGCGGCCGTTTTACCCCCAGAGTGGTCTGAACGTTCTGAATAGAGACGGACAGACAGACAGACAGATATTCTGCCTGTATCGAGAATATTCCAAATCCTGAAGATGGATATACTGAAACAGATCCTGATGAAATGTGATGGGCTGTTGTGAACATGGTCATGAACCTTCGGGTTACATGTAGTGCGGATAATTGTCTGACTACCTGACCACGTGAAGTTACTGCCTTGCAGCAGCGGACATTACCTCAGGCAACAGCACAGCTAGAGGCATACTGCAGTGTTATGCAGACAATGTCAGTTAGGTACAGATCGGATCCCACGTTAGTATGTCAATGAGTGTACTGCACTCCTGCGGAGGTTCTGATATACATGACTAGGAAATTCTGGAGATTTCCTGAATATTGCACATGTTGGTGCTGTGATAGCGTGCTGCCTGTCATTACATTACTGTGCTTCCTGTTCTTACACTTAATACAGTGAACTGCCGGAAGATGGCTCAGTACAGCCGAAACATGTAGCTCTGTGTGTGTGTGTGTTTAGTGTAGGAGGTTGCAGTTTAATGCCAAATTAACACAATAAGCATCCACAGCGAGCCGACTGTAGACGATCCAAAGTTTGGTTGAAGTCTGACTTCTTCTTAAGCATTCTGTGTCTTAGACTTGGTCAGATCGCGTGGAGCGTCGCAGACGTTTGGAAGATGTGAGGCTTGGTGTTTGGAGTGGCAGTTCGTGTAGAACGGTTGGATAAGGACACAGCAGAACACTGTAAGATAGATCTTCAGGCAGTAAGCATTTATTGTTTAAAGGGGGGGATAGCTCATTTGGTATAGTGACTAGGCTGAGCGACAGAGTATCCGGCGGTCTTTTGCCGGCCCCTCCCTCCAGAACATCCGGACCAGCTCGGGGGCCCGCCATTACAGTATTCAGTGACTACCGGGGGTAATGTGGCCGGAGCGTGAAGTTGGCCGCGTGTCTCCGTGTATTGGCGAGGTTAAGGATGAAAGGGGCTGTACGTCTGCCCCCACAATATGTCTGTCTGTCTGTCGTGTGCAGAGACAACTTTAATGCTTTTACCGTCTAGAAGTTAGTAAAAGATGGTTCTTTGGAGGAGAATGAAAAGTTAGGTTAAGACGAACATTAAGCGATAAATTGCTGCACGTAGAAGTGCTCAGCTGGTTAGAGGTGGAAGAAACTGTACCTTCTGAGTGACTGCGAAGTGTATGGCATGCAGGACAGCCATAATGAGTCCTGATAAAACTTCTGGCAGTGTTAGTTAACGGACGGTTCATGTTAGATCGATATATGTCGACTTAGAGCTGGTCTGTATGTGCACAGCAAATGGCGGCTCTCCGAATAGCCCTGGATCCTTATGTCCACAGATGGATTTTTTCTGTAATTTTGGATGGAAATATATGACGTCATCACTTTGACAACTATCGGTTGTCCACACGCGCGGCTGAGTAGCGGTGGGAAGTGACAAACTGCAGTTGTAGGGTCAAATAAGGACCTGGATCTGTGTAACAAGATAGCAACGGGATGCTTGCAGCAGTAATCGTTATGTTTTAACTGCCGAGTTTACGTCCACGTTCAGACGTTCGACAAATGTGTGTGTTGTGTTATCGGACTTTTTTTTATATAAACCCAGTCTTTTACTTATCAATAATGAAAAGTTTCGGTAATCTTCGCGTGTGTTCGAAAAGTTGGCTGCTTGTGCAGTATCCAAATCTTAAAATGTGGGCGTCACATAATAACACTGTGTTGAAATCGCAGTGTACCTTTTATTGTGTCCCTCAGTACTTCAGCTGTCACGTGCTATTCAGGCGGACGCGGGCTTTTTGTGCGAAGCAGCTGTGCCTTCTGGGCCACTCTAGATGCATGCTGGAGGCGCGTCGGTCCTCAGTTACTGTACGATATTAACCGGCACTTGGATTTGTCGACAAAGTTTGGTGCAGATTTCTAGTACAAATTTTCATGAAATTTCGTATAGAAAACTACACGAAATTTCATTAAATTTCATGTATGTAGACGGACAGACGCACAGATGGATGGAGGGATTTTAGAGGTGCCCCAGGCGCCCCCAAAACGACGTATCGACGAACTTACGGAACTGGAGCGGTCTATGGGAGGCCTTCTGCTACCGTCACGTTGTGCAAAGTGCGGTATATGGCGGAACTGCTTAGGACACGGGCATGGACTGAAAGGGAAAGCTATTTGTGCTGCAGGTGGAACAGTCGTAAAAAGTGAATGTTCCGCGAGCCAGAAGATAAACATGAGCGTATTAAGGCTGTATTGCAAAGTGCAGTGAGCCGGGCATGCCGTCAGAACGTTCCAACTAAGCTCCATCTCCTTGAGAAAGTAAATTACTAGTACTTATGACAGTGACGGCTGAACTGTCTGATACTGTCAGTGAAGGATGTTTTTGATGTGACTTTACCGTCAGTGAAGAATGAGTTGGATGCGATAACACTGTCACGATGGGGGCAAACGGTTGGACTTAAATTCAAACCGTCACCTTTCAGCACTTTAAACGTTAAACGTTCTGCAGTATGAACTGTCACTCACACTGCAGCATGAACTGTCACTCACACTGCAGCATGAACTGTCACTCACACTGCAGCATGAACTGTCATTCACACTGCAGTATGAACTGTCACTCACACTGCAGCATGAACTGTCACTCACACTGCAGTATGAACTGTCACTCACACTGCAGCATGAACTGTCACTCACACTGCAGTATAAAGAATCTCCTTTCTTTTACTGCAGTACAAACCGCCACCATTACTGCAGTATAAAACGCCACCATTACTGCAGTACAAACCGCCACCATTACTACAGTACAAACCGCCACCATTACTGCAGAATTAGTACCACGTACATGTCCCTTGGCACGCCATCTGTCACAGGATGCCCCGGTGGATGCACGCTGTCTATGCGATAAAGCAGTCGTGCTCAGGGACACGATAAAAGGACCTACTGCCATGTGCCACTGATGTGCATCTGTTGGCCTGCTGTAAACAGATTGCTTCATTCTGCTGAACACAATTCGTAGGTTTAATTGATAGGAGAATTTTAATACTAGCTCGAGTAATATGAGCCATATTAAGCCAGTCCGCGCCCATTCATCCAGTTCCTGTAAGACTGTTTGGTATTATTCTGCCATCCGTGCCCAGGTCTTCCTGGTGTTCTCCTTCTGTCGGGTTGCTCCACCAAACTCTGTCTGCATTTGCGTTCTCTCCCATACGTGCCACGTGCCCCACCCATCCCATCACCCTATGTTCAGTGAGCAGTACAGATCATGAAGCTGCTTTTTACGCAGTTTTCTCCAGTCTCCTGTTACTGCCTGTCTGTTTTTCAGCATCCAGTCTGGAACAACCTCTGCCGATGTTCCAACCGTCCTGTGTTAAATATTAAACCACAAACAGGCCTGCGAAAGCTGCGTTTTCACCTAGACGCCTCAGGGTACTGGAGCACCCCCCTGGCCAGACACGGCTGCATTTGGCCGGTTCAGAGTGACCTACTGAAATTGCCATTTGTTTTGAAAGCAAAACGGAGGGAGCCGCGAGAGCTCAGTCGTTATAGTGACAGGGCTACGGGACGCAATTTCCAGCAGGGTCAAGGGACCTCTCTCCGAAATGTCCAGACCGGCTCTGGGGTCCTCTGGTATTGCGGTGTCTTCCCCGGGGCGTGAACCTCCATCCAGTGTCGAGGTTAAGAATGAGTGGAATTGTGTTCAAACATGGTGTGCGCAGGAGCGGTCGGTCCCTGTCACCACTGCTTGGCGGAGGGTACCTGCAGTCGCGGACGGCCGACAGGGGGTGGCTGTGTGACTTGGACTTCGGCGAGGGAATAACAACTTACCTCAGAAATCAACAAGTTCCAAAAACGACACAATTTCATGACTGGCTGATCGAGTCATAGCCTGTGAAGAGGTCTGTTTGGTGCAGCCAGTCTCAGGCGTTTAACCAGCGGTTATGCTGCTGCTGTCAGTCCAGTCGGCAGTTGTTCGGCGTTCTGATAGCTGCTAGCGCTTTGCGAGCGGCCGGACACTTGCACGGTGTTGTATTGCGTGACTGATAGAAGACAAGAACCAACAGTATCCGGTTATTAACCCTTTAAAGACTAAAATTAACCTGAACTGCCTCTAAATACCCAGTCCGTACCGCGCAGTAAACACACTTCGTCTCGGTTATAAAAACCAGCCAGTTAATGGTGTATAGGGAAGTAATCGCTGTTTGTTCTCAGATCCACACAAAACACATAAATATACTGCGTGGGCAGAACGTAGAATTGCTGAATGTTAAACGTATGGTACATATAGTGACCACTGGGCTTCAGAGGGCAAAACAAGAAATTCGCGTGCTGTGTTTTGACCACAGACCAACTGGATCATTAAAGCGAAGAGTAACCAGCTAACCAGAAAGCGGGATTTTTTAATTTTTAGGTGGTGGCTGCTGCTGGCACCAGACCGGCCAGATCCCCTCTTTGCTCTGACATTTTGTGACACTGTCTCTAGAACTGAAGTGGGTTCGTGTTTGTTGCTGAAACAAATTCTATTCGTGTGGCTAATAAACCGAAGGAAACGTAGAAGAAAGCGGCCGTGGCCTGATAATTGGCTGGAGGGACCGCGGACAGTCGCGGTAAATACCAAATATAAGGTGATTTTTTCCTGCTTGACCAATAAGGACAGGCCCAACCCTCTGCTCGGTGCTGCGTGTTGCGGAGGTTTACCATTCAATGACGATCGCAGTGACAGTAGCCTTTACACAGCCTCATACAAACTCACCAGAACGTCGCGCGGTCAAGCAGGACAGATCACTTTTATATTGCATATCTGGACGGGATTAAGATTTGAGGGCGCGAGTCCAAAGTGTACCGCTGTGCTAAGCCATTCGATGTGCTTGCTGTTGTCATCTTTTGACGTTGATACAGTGGCGGTTTGCCGTCGCTGCTGTCAAGATCGTGTCCTGTCACTTTACACTGACACCTGTTTGGTTAGAAGCCTGCACTGAAATTGACGCACCGCTGCAAGTAACCAGGTAGAGCACAACTCGCACGCAGCACACACAACTGCCACCGTCCGCACACAGCCACCTGTGCCTCTGCCCGTCCTGCCTAGGCTACAGGGTGTGAGCACAACTGTAGCTGTGTGCAGCCGACACCCTCCGGGACGCTTTGTACGGTACACCTGGCTGCTTTTGTTTGATCGTGATACCCATGTATGATGAAGGGTACGATTCATGAAGCTTCTCGTTCTGCAGTTTCTCCATCCGGGTGCCACTTCCTGCGTCTTACCTCATGTTCTTCCCCAGTCTCCTGCTCTGTAATTCCCTCAGCCTGTGTTCTTACTGAAGACAACAGACTTTCCTTTGTACAACACTCCTACTGTTCCAGTTCATGTATTTTAACTCTTTAAAACCCACACAGTGTAGTTATGTATTTTGTGTGGGTGTGAGAACAAACAGCAATTATTTCCCTATACAGCATTAACTGACTGGTTTTTGTAACCGAGACGAAGTACGCGAGATGTGGAGTGCGATCACACTGACAGGCACACATTTGACAAGTGTAACCCAGTAGGAACGTTTGCCAGTAAACCAGTCTTGGAAACACTGCATTTCATTTCCTTGCAGTGTGCAGCTGTTGGTGCACCTGTCCAGTACGCGGCTGGAGACACTGAACATTAAAGGTGTCCTGGTTAACAAGATCTGCAGGTCGCAGTTTGTTCGCTGCTGTTCTGGTTGGTAAAACAATTGTCTATGACCATCGGAATCAGCAGAATCAGCTAGTACAGCGCTGATGAAGTCACTATCAGCAAAACCTACTGAATTAACTGCCCTTATTAATAAAGTCGCTGAAATCGATAGTCATCATAGCAGCGTATTACTACGGTAACGTAATGGTGTGAATAGAGCTTGTGAACGTCCCTGCAAGCCGTGCAGTTCGCGTTGAGACAGAGATAGAATATAAACTGGCCAGACAAGGTCGCGCTGAGGTGACTGCAGGAGCAGCTTTATATCTGGATGACGTAACGGCGTAATTGCTTTTATTTCACTGTGGAACTGCAGCAGCGTGAATCGCCGCTAGACGTACAGCACTGAAACAAGGCAACGGAACGGACATTACGTACAGTTGTACACACAAGCGTAAGAAGTGATTGATTTGACCTTCTAGAACCGCTTGGAGACTGAATTTAACCAGAACTGCCTCTAAACACCCAGTCCGTACCGCACAGTAAACACACTCCGTCTCAGTTATAAAAACCAGCCAGTTAATGTTGTATAGTGAAATAATCGCTGTTTGTTCTCAGATCCACACAAAACACACAAACACACTGTGTGGGCAGAACGTAGAATTGCTGGATGCTAAACTGGCGGTACATATAGTGACCACTGGCGGTACATATAGTGACCACTATGTGGTACATATAGTGACCACTGTGCGGTACCTATAGTGACCACTGGCGGTACATATAGTGACCACTGGCGGTACGTAAAGTGATCACTGGGCTGCAGACAGCTCGTTAGATACCAAACGTACTTGTCCGTTCGACATGTGAGAGACCGTCTGAACTCGGCACAAAATTGTGGCTGACAGTAATTATACGTGCTGTAATTATGTAGCCTGGTCCCCAGTGTCTAGCGAGCCGAGGACGTTAGTCTCCCCCATCTGATCGACAGACTGCTGGCGGTTTAGTGGGGGCAGGGGGACGAGATGATTCCCTCTCACTCCTTCAGTCTAGACGGTCTCGCAGACATCGCGGCCGTGTTTGTTTATCTGAAGGCGGAGTGCAGCTTGGCGTCTGCATCTGCGTCGTCACACGTGGGTGATAGTGTTATCTGAACAAACAGGCTGGGGCTACAGGACACGTTGTAATTAAACTCACAAAGTGCCTTTCGAAATTAAGCACTAAGTCTTTGATAGTGTATTAACACGATCATTCTGTAAACACGTCTGATACCGTAACAGTGCTGGGTGCTGCTGTGACATATTAATTATGACTTGCGAGGGACGTAATTTGCTCAGTTGTCATTCGTCCATTGGTAGTTAACCGCCAACATGAATCCAATCCACTTCCCCTCAGCTGCGTTGAGAAATGGCTCCACCCAAGCAGTGCCAACATAACTATAATTCGCTACATTCAAGTGGCCAGAGAGTGGTACACTAGCGAGCGATGAACCGCCTGCGGATGGTAGCTAGGCTACCTACCTAACACAATGTCAGTCCTGAAACTCATAAATTGGCGTGCAGGCTGTGTTTGCAGGTAATGTGCAATGAGTAGCCGGGGTCTGTAATGATTAAAATTTTGCGACACTGGGCGATGGCATTTGTACTTCTCACTAAATATTATTCCGGTGGTAAAATAAAGTAGAATGAGATGGGTGGGGCATGTGGCACGTATGGGGCGTAAGACAAATGCATACAGGGTGTCGGTGTGCAGACGTGAAGGAGAGAGCCCACGTGAAAGGCCCAGGATAATGTTAAGACTGATTTTAAAGAAATGGGATTTTGTGATTTGAACTGGATTAAGTTAGCTGATGACAGGAGAAGGTGGCGGGCTGTTTTGAACGTGCTAATTAATTTTTCGCTTCCATAAAATGAGGGGAACTTATTTAGTAGCTAAGAACGTGAGGCACTGTGCTGCGTCAAGTTGTATAGGGAGTGGCTGCTTTATGATGCGAGCATTTCTTTCGGCGCTGTTCGATTGTCTGGATTGTTAAAACCACCCGCGTAATTATCACACGGAAAACACTGTTCAGTGCTGTTGCGGGAAATGAGCTTGAGATTCTGGACATTCGCTGCGGTCACTGGCTGTCTGATCATTCTGCAGTCTGTCTTACGACAGGTCCATAGCCTCTGCCAAAGCGAGTTCTCCACAGAGTGCGGTATAGTGCTGCTTCTTCCAATATCCATGGTGCTCTCTTTTCCTGAAGGTCATCCAATAGCTGCTTACATCTTCTTCCTCATCTGTCCTTCCCTCTATCCTTTCCTTCCATAACTTGTTTTAGAAGGCAGTTCCCACACAAGATGTGACCAATCCAGTGATCCTTCCTTATTTTTATTGTATGCAGAATGTACCGCTGCTCCTTGACTGACTGTAACTCTTCCACATTTCTCACACGATCGGTTCAACTGATCTTCTCCATCATTCTCCAGCACCACATTTCAGAACTTACCAGGTCTATCTGATGCACTTTCTGCAGTGTCCAGTTCCAGCACCACACAAAGCTATGCTCCAAATGTAGCACTTTACATGTTTCTTCCTTAAATTGCAGTCCAGTTTGCTGGTGAAAAGAGCCTTCTTGTTGAATGCTGCTTTTTCCATGGCAATCCCGGACTTAATTTCACGTGTGTATCTTGCATCGTCTGTTAAAATGCTACCCGAACAGCTGAAATATTCCACATTCTCCGGCAGTTTTTCATCCGTCACAATCTGTACTGCGGACGGTTGGTTGCCTTCAGGTTCTCATTACCTTGGTTTTTTTCTACATTCATTTCCATTCTATAGCGTGTTCCAATTTCAGTTACTCTGTCAGCAGCACTGCTTCTTCGTTCCTCAGTGGCACAAGATCGTCTGCATGTTTCACAGTGCCAATTACTTGTTCTCCTATTCTGAAGTCTCCAGAGTCTTCAAATTCGTTGTAAGGTATTCACTGTACAAGTTAAACATAATCGGCGACAAAAACAGTATTCTTGTCAAACTCATCTTCCACTATTCACCCTTTTTGTCTGTCCTTGGTCCAGTTTTAGTTTAACTCTCTAATCCATGTACAGTTTGCTGATCAATCTTCTTTCGCGGCGCCGATATCGGTTCCCTTTAGGATCGGCATTGATTCCGTCCACTTTACACGGTCAGATGCCTTCTGCCGTTCTGTGAAGCATACCCATAGTTCTTCATCTGTGTCCAAAGTTCGTCCTGGTGTTATTCTCAGCATCCGTGTTGCGCCTGCAGTTCTTTTTCCTTTTCTTAATCCAAACCGATCTCCAAGCACGTCCTCGAGTTTCCTTTCAGTTATTCTTCTAAGTATCCTCGCTGCTATCTCTGCTGATTGTGGAATGGTCGCTGTAGCTGTTGGCTTCTTCTGTAAGACATTCATTGAAAGTTCAGTGACATCGCGGGGCCATTCTCCAGTGTACTGTACGTTGCTGATCATCTGTGTCACCTTTAACACCAGTTGCAGTACATGTCACCTTTGACACCAGCTGCAGTACATCGTCATCTCCTGTAGCCTTCTGATCCCTCATCACGTTGATAGCTTTTTCCACTTCACATCGCAAAATATAATGGTCTTTCTTGTCTGCTTCTACTTCCTCGTCAGGTTAAAGTATTCTGGTCGATTAGTTCGATCGTACAGATCGATAATACATTTCTCCCCAAATTATCAGTACTGAGCTATCCTTGTATTCCGTTTAGTCTTCAGTGCCACTGTTCTGAACTCCAGGGGTTTCCTTCGAACCTAATTCCTTCGTCTTCATGTGCATGCAATCATGACATCCCGAACTGTACTTTGGAACGCGACGCTCTTTAGTCTGTATTAGTGATTTTACTGTTGTGTGTAGTTGTGAAGATGTTCAAGTTGGTTTTGTTGGCCAGAAGTGTGTGGATGGAATTTTGTTTGTATTATTGTAGATTTCGAAGGATTGTACAAAAATCAGTTCACACATCTGCATTCTACGACAGTAATTCCTATATCCAGTATATATTCAAGATAATAAACACGAATCTACCCTACACAATCATAGTAAAGTAGTGTAGTGCACCGTTATTGATATAACCTGTAACCGACTCGACACATCTGCAGTGCCTCCCACACAGCATTGATTGCTGTAACATTACCTTACTCATTGTCACATTTTATGTACAAATGCGGTCTCATTTCTTTTTACAGTACGTCGTTTTGCTAATGTGCTCGCACGTATTGTGTACACTCGTGTTAACTGAAGATGGCCAAGTTGGCTGAAACATGTAAAACAGGGAATCTGAAAAAATAAAAATTTTTGTTGTAACTGACGATACATTTCTGTACAATTTACCGCTGCATTACGCAATTCATGTGGGCCCGGTAGCTCAGTCGCTATAGCGACTGAGCTACCGGGCTGAACGGTCCGGGATCGAATCCCGGTGGGGACGAGATTTTCCGCCCGTCCGGACCGGCCCTGGGGCCCAACCAGCCTCCTGTAAAATGGGTACCGGGTCTTTCCCGGGAGGAAAGTGCGGTCGGGGCGTGGTACTGACCACTCACCCCCTTCTAGTGCCGCGGTCATGGAAGAGTACAGCTGTGCCTCTACCCACCCTCAGGGCCACACCGGGCCTGTAACGGGATCACTTTAATTTTTTTATTACGTCATTCCTATTACAGCGTTATTTAGTTCTGTACTTACTGTCTACGCAGTACAGTGCGATGCGGTACGAACTGTACATCTTGAGTTCTAATTCAAATGCTGAATATTTCAGCTGTTTATCGTCAACATTCACAGTGATTACTTCACGTACCACCAGTTTAACACTCAACAACTCCACGTTCTGCCCACGCAGTGTATTTATGTGTTTTGTGTGGATCTGAGAACAAACACCGATTATTTCCCTATACAGCATTAACTAATTGGTTTTCATAACTGAGAGGAAGTGTTTACTGCGCGGTACGGACTGGACCTTAACTGTAATTCATGTTACTTTAGTCTTCACAAAACGCCCGTTCCCAGCAGTACCAAATTCCGTCGTGCTGCTGCCCCCAACACAAACTCTGCCCACATGCTCACCTTCATCCCAACAGTCCGCTGCTCGTCGTGTTACCTTCTGCACTTGCCAACCGTTTACCCTACTTGCAGACTACCTTTACCAGAGGGACGAGCGATCGCTGTCTGGAAACGTACAGATCAGTGAATTTTCTGTTTCCTCAATCATGATTATGGTGATGATGATAATGACGATGATAATAATAATAATAATAATAACTGTTCTCAGATCCACACACAGACACACTGTGTGGGCGAACGTAGAATTTGTGAATGCTAAACTGGCGGTACATATAGTGACCACTGTGCGGTACGTATAGTGACCACTGGGCTGTAGGGGGTTCGTGTCGGTTTGTAAAGAACAGGGTCCATTGATGGCTCCAGCAGACAGTCGCCGGTCTCACATCGCGGAGGTCTGAGTTCATTCCCAGGACAGTCCATGGGCGGTTTGTGGTAGACGGAGTGGCAGTCGGACGTATTGTCCTCCGAGTACTTGGGGTTTGTCCTGTCAGTGCTCCGTACTGATATTCCGTTTATCTCACCGACGCCATGCAACCTTGGCAATTGACATCGTCGTCAAATAACGTAGATAATAACCGCTTCTGATAAAGTATTCGCGGCGGACGGAATTTTCCTTCGGGATCCGCAGGCTGAGTCACTGGCCAGCGGTGCAGCCAGGGGCAAATGTATTAAAAGTGGCGTCGGTTGTCTGTGTGACAACGCGCGTCTCTTTCTTCCGTGACCAAACGCACATCACACGTAAGACGCAATAAAACTGCGTGTAACCAGATTTGTAAGTGCGTAACAGGGAAGTGGGCTCTGTGATGTGGACAGGAAACGATTAAATGATAGTATTTAGCGTTTCGATTAGAATTCATTGTGGGAGGATAATATCGTACTTTTGCATATACTGACAGCGTTACTGAAATGCGTGGCACGGCTGATTGAAATGAACTGGCACAGCGTATTCTATAAAAGTTAGTCCGTGGAATGATAAGAGTGGTGAAGCAGTGAGTGAGTGAACAGTGCAAGTAGTGCAGGTATGTGCAAGTGCCTTTGTGTGTGTGAACACCATCACTTAATTATTACTTACTTACTTACTTACTTCCTTAACTTATTCCATGGAGCAGAGACCTTGAGAAGCTGACCGGTTCGCAGCTAGTCAAGAAATTCCCCGCTTTTATGGAACCCGAAGGTTCATTACCGCATTCACAAGTGCCCGCCATCTGTCCCTATCCTAAGTCAGATCAATCCAGTCCATGCCCTCACCCCACTTCCTGAATATCTTTCTTAATATTATGCTCCCATCTACGCCTAGGTCTTCCGAATTGTATCTTTCCTTCAGGTTTCCTCACCAAAACCCTGTAGACACCTCTTCTCTCCCCCATACATGCTACGTGCGCCGCCTATCTCATTCTTGTACATTTGTTCACCCGAACAATATTGGGTGAGGAGTACAGATCATTAAGTTCCTCATTATGTATTTTTCTCCGCTCCCCTGTTACCTCGTCCCTTTAGGCCAGATATTCTCCTTAGCACACTATTCTCGAACATCCTCAGCCTACGTTCCTCCCTCAATGCGAGCGACCATGTTTCACACACATACAAAAGGAACAACCACTAAAAACAATTATTACTTGTGACGACAAAATATTTTGAAAGTGGGTTCTGTTTCCTTCTTTCGGTATTGTCTGTAGCAGTCGTGTGGATAGTACCACTGAAACAGAGGGAATGACTTCCTTCTGTATTGAAAAAGAGGGACAATCTGCATTTCTTTCCCACACCCCACCCGACAGTATTGCTTTGTGCTCTATACATTTTGTATAGCTCATTTGCTGCAAGGCTAAGTCTGCGGTGAGTCTGCAAGTACAGCGGCCATAGTAACAGCTAACCTGCTTGTCGCCTGTGTAACAGGCGAGAGAGAGAGAGACAGTACAGTGTAGCGGAAAGTACGACTGGTGTAGCGGGAAATGGCACAGCGCTGAAAGATTTCATTTTTTTCAGGCGGTCTTCTGGACCAGTGCGCCGTCTGGTCGGGTGATTGCTTCCAGACGTTTCGAAGGCAAGTCCCGCCGTCGTCTTCAGGGTTGTTTGTCCGTCAGGTGACTCATAAGACTGGAGACGAAGGCAGTGTCCGTTTCTCCGAAACATTGAGAAGAAATTACCCAACCGCACGGCGCAAAGACCCAGAAGACCCGATTTCTCAACCATCCGGCGGTGCGAACCTCAAATCACAGTTTTCGAGTTGTTAAGAATGTATTTCTTTCTGGTTACTTTGTGTGTTTCATTTATCGGGTTTTGCTGATGAAGGATTGATTTTGTGTGAACGAAAGAAACAGTGAAAATTTGCGTAATGTTTGGAGGCAGAACAGACTGCTGTTGTGCCGGCCATTCTCAACGCGTCCCTCAGACGTCAAAGAATGTAATTTTTCAACATCCACAATTGATTATTAATATGTTAACATTGTTTCAGTCTTGTTAAACATAATTTTACAAACTTAAAAAAAACTGTATTCCCAAGGCTACCCACGTCAGTTATGTGTTTGTATATACCATTAGGTAAGGTTTTGACATCTGGAACCACGCAGCTGTGCATATTTCCGTTTTATTCTTTCAGACAGCCGGATGGTGGCTGCACTGTGTAGCCAAAACATGTAGCTGTGGTGTGCAGGACAGTGTTTGGACTGGAATTGCTGTATTGTACTGAGGACGCAGCGGGAAGCAATTGCTTAGTAATTCTGCAGTGTGGTTGTTGAAGATGTTTTGTCAGTCAATAGAAGGGGGGAATTTAATTTTTTAATGACCACAGTGTATATATTACATAAGAATTTTAGATATGTCTGTTATGCTGATATGGCTGTGTGTGGTCACATTTACACTGCTGATCTCGCTGTTTCCTCACCAGAACTTCGTAATCCTTTCTCCCCCCCAACGCGCCGTATGCCATACTCGTTCAGCTTTGCTTATAATATTAATATCCGTGACCAACCGCACGGCATGTTTACTGTGATACACACCGTGGGACAGCCCAGTGTTGCAAACGGATCCTGCATCTGTTGTCAGTAGACACGGCGGGTCATGTGACGACATTTCCGTGTCTGCAACACGTTGAACTGTGACGTCATTACAAGCAGCAGGTATAATCGACTTGTGCAATGTGCGCACTGTTTGCCAGCCCCTGACCTGCTGCAGTCCTGCCGAACGGCGCTCTAACCGTGTCCAACGATATCTGACAGAAATGCATCGTGCGCAACTTCGAGACGGACCAGAAAGTTGTGTGGAGCATGGAGACCATGTAGAGGTCTATGCTGTGCATGAACAGCACTGACTGTTCTACGACAATTTCTTTTGTCTATTTACTCTGGAATGATATGGGATGTGGGGTGGGTAATGTGGCTAACAGTAAGAGATTTTTAATTCACAGCAAGACTTAGAATAATGGTTTGTGCAGGGCTTACGAATTCATGTAGAGGGGTCTGTTTAAACAGCTACATAACTTTTCTCTACCCTGTTAATACGCGTACATGTTCTTAATATTCGCAGTCACTGTAAAGAACCTGGAAAATGTTCAAACAAATTCAGCTGTAGACTGCATTAACACAAGGTATAAGCACCATCTGTACCGACCGGCTGCTAGCCATTCATGTCTGCAGAAATGACATCATAATTTGTGGCAGTTC